>Ga0180007_10000252_pt1 | contig 97152 bp, 85 predicted proteins | sample MM_PC_MetaG_FD_121122 | JGI IMG/M metagenome (GOLD analysis project Ga0180007, IMG submission 121122) | Groundwater microbial communities from the Aspo Hard Rock Laboratory (HRL) deep subsurface site, Sweden - MM_PC_MetaG | ecosystem: Environmental > Aquatic > Deep subsurface > Groundwater...
CCAGTATAATCGGCCGGATCCCCTGCTGTACCTGTCCAGGTTAAAGTTACTGTTACATCTCCGCCGCCTGATAAATCTACTGTTCCGGCACCGCTTACTGTCGCGGTATATGTGGCGGTTCCGCCGTCTTCAGCAATTGAAGCGTTATCTACGCTTAGTGAAACTGTTTCGGCATCTGTTATTGTAGTTGTAGCGGAAGGCGTCGCACCTATGGTTCCGGCTCCCGTTGTAAGTGCTGTAATTGTTGCTATGGCGGTTTCATTGCCCTCTAATTTTGTATCTGCAGCACCTGTAATTATAACTGTACCTGTTCCCGCTCCGCTTAAAATCGTAATATCTCCGCTTCCAGTATAATCGGCCGGATCCCCTGCTGTACCTGTCCAGGTTAGAGTTACTGTTACATCTCCGCCGCCTGATAAATCTACTGTTCCAGCTCCGCTTACTGTCGCGGTATATGTGGCGGTTCCGCCGTTTTCAGCAATTGAAGCGTTATTTACGCTTAGTGAAACTGTTTCGGCATCTGTTAATGTAGTAGTTGTTTGTTGAACTCCGCTTTCCGTATAACCAACACCACCATCATCACTTACACCAGTAATATCAACAATAACTGTTTCGTCCCCTTCCAGAAAGCTGTCGTCAACACTTGTGATTGTTGTAGTGCCGGTTGTTGTGACACCATCTCCTACAATTAGAATTGTTGTAGAAGCAAGAGTATAGTCAACACCTGCACCTGATGCACTGCCGCTGGGCGTTAATGTAACAGTAATAGTTACACCTCCAGCCGGAGCGATGTCTGCAGTTGCGGTTAAGGTTGCCACACCCCCATTCTCAGCGATGGTCCCATTATCAACGCTGAGAGTTACAGTTTGCGCGTTAAGCAATGTAAAACTAAAAAGCAGTAACGCGAATATTGTAAAATGTTTAAACCTCATAATAAGTCCCCACTTTATGCTAGAATACTTTAATTATTATTTTTGGCTGGTAACTTTTTCCTGAATACGTTTAAAGTATCTTGTGCCCCTTCACTTAAACGCTGGAATAAAAATTTTATTTCGCCATCTGATACCTCACTATTATGTCATATACTTAAAACAAATCGAATATGAAATAATCATAAAATAATGACACGCCCCACAATAATATTATGGTTAAACGCTCAAATATAGAGACAAACGTTAAATAAAAACAATTAAAGATGGCTGGTATTGTTAATATAAGATTGCAGTTTTTATAATGCAAGAAAAAAATACATTCTATCTTATATTAAAGAATATAAATTTTTACCAACTGTCTCAAATTAAACTGATATCCTTAGAATTACTCTACCCAAACTCTGGGTGCGCCTCATTTGATAATATAAATATAACCGCCATTTCAAACTCACAAATGCCAGTTACATAAATACAATCAGTAATTTTAAGAACAACAATTGTTTAACGGATAATAAAATGTCCCTAATTTGAAACAAAATAGTAAATAAATAATAAATATTACTTTTTGTTCCCCATCACTTGTTAAATCATTTTCTTTTATTAAAGAACCGGTAATTAATTTCAGAAAAGCCGTGCCTAAGCTATTCTAAAATGGAAAATATATTATTCTAATTTTGAACTACTAAAAAATTATCAGTAATTAAAAATATTTTTTTGTCAAAATTCTGTAATGTGCTACAAAAAAATTATAATTTTTTATCCGGATTTTTAAAAAACCGGATAAAATACAATTATAGTCGACATGCGACGAAATAATAAGACAACTGATTGGCTGGTAATTGTAACGATAAGGATAATGATGTACTTTGTCAAGAAAATAATTCAAAACATTATTTTTAAATTTAACTTATTAGGAGATTCCCTCTCATTTTAATTTTTTACTGATTAAAATTTATATAAATTCTTTACTCAACTGATTAAAATAATTCTTCTGTTTGAATTACAGAATCGTTTATTGTATATTTCTTCTCTATTTTTTACGCTATAAATTCTAAATTGTATTTAGAATAATTTTGTTCTTTGTATTTTAAATTTTCATTTTTTCTTCCGTCTTCGTCTAAAAACGGACTACGCCGGACGAGTAGCAGAAAATTTTATTTTAATATGCACCCATAGCTCAATTGGATAGAGCGTCTGACTACGGATCAGAAGGTTGGGGGTTCGAATCCTCCTGGGTGTACAAACATAAGTCCTTAAAGGACAACAACTTAAAGCCACTTTTGAAAATCGGGAGAGGCTTTTTTCTTTACTATTATAACACAGAAAAAGTATTATCCTTCCTAATTACTATACTCAGTATAAGGCATAACAACTATAATATCAGCTTCGCCGGTTGATGGCAATGAGATATTCAAGTAATAAGTTATAGAATTATGCAGATATGTTTCCCTGAAATAAAGGCGAACAATATCATAAGCCTGGCAAATTGAAAATCATGACCCTCTTACTCGCCTTAATTGCCGGAATATGTCGCATCATCGGCAAATATTTTTCGATCACTTTAATATATCCGGCAATTGATATAGTAAATTACTTGCCTTATAATTGTTACTTTCTATCTCCAATTAATCTGAGACAGAAAGAGATTTGTTATTAACACCCTTTATACGAATTATACAAGGTTTGTTATCGGGCAAATGATTCCCTCAAATTAAGTAATTTGAAATATCGGATTTGGATGAATTTGTTACATTGGTTATAATACTGAGGCGAGTTTTTTACAACTATCTGAAAAACGCTTGCAACAAGAGTAAATCAGGTGGGGTAAACAATTTTACATATAAATCTAACGCTTCAAAACTACTAATGAGGTAACCTATTTCAGGACTAAACAATTATAATATTCGGGCAATGACTTTTTCATTAAAATTATTTATTGGGTTCTGGCTCAGGAATTATTGCTTCTATTTATATAAGTAAGCATATTAACGAAAAGGCATTGTAATTGGTATGACAGCTGCGCTTTAGTAAAAATTTGGAATTTTTTCTTATGTAAAATGGGAAGCACAAATGAAAAGTAAAGTATCAAACTCAAAAGGGCATGGATTTGGAACTGCACCGGTTTTTCTAGCTGCAATAAGCACTATTTTAGGGGCAATCTTATTTCTCCGCTTTGGTTATGCGGTTGCCAATGTTGGTTTGATGGGATCATTGCTGATCATTTTAATCGGCCATGCTATTACAATTCCTACTGCTTTGGCAATTGCTGAAATCGCCACAAACTTAAAAGTTGAAGGAGGCGGCGAGTATTATATTATAAGTCGATCATTCGGCTCTATGGTCGGCGGAACAATTGGTATCTCGCTCTATTTTTCACAGGCAATATCAGTGGCATTTTACATGATTGCTTTTGGTGAGGCTTTTACTCCCCTTTTTGCCTGGATAAAAGATTCTGCCGGAATTCAACTAAGTGTATGGATGGTTAGCATTCCCGGAACTCTGATTTTACTTTATATAATTTTTAGAAAAGGGGCAGACATTGGTGTAACAGCTTTATGGATTGTTGTGTCAATACTTGCTATTTCATTGGCGATGTTTTTTGCAGGTGGTACAGCAAAGGAAAGCGGTTCGCTTGATATTTTTCAAAAGATTGCCAACGGTGATGATTTCTTTATTGTGTTTGCAATAATTTTCCCTGCTTTTACAGGTATGACAGCTGGAGTGGGTTTGTCCGGCGACCTCAAAAACCCGAGGAAATCAATTCCGTTAGGAACATTATCGGCAACACTTGTAGGAATGGTGGTATATGTTTTAGTTGTCTTTAAACTATCAATGAGTTTATCCCCGGAAGAATTGGCGGCTGATCAGTTCGCAATGGGCAAAGTTGCTGTATGGAATCCTATTATTCCTATCGGATTAGCCGCGGCTTCTCTTTCCTCAGCCATTGGTTCGATATTAATTGCTCCAAGAACAATGCAGGCTTTAGCTGTCGATAAAATTTTTCCTATCAGCCCACTAAATAATATATTAGGCAAAGGAAAAGGCTCTTCGAATGAGCCGGTTAATGCTACTATTGTAACCGGAGTGATAGCTTTAATTTTTGTTTCCATGGGAAGCGTTGATTTTGTCGCGCAAATTATAAGTATGTTTTTCATGATTACTTACGGCTCATTATGCCTTGTAAGTTTTATGGAGCACTTTGCAGGCAACCCATCGTACAGACCCACATTTAGATCAAAATGGTACTTGTCTTTGCTCGGTGCAGTAGCATGTTTTATAATGATGTTTCAGATGGCTCCATTATATGCCTTCCTGTCAATCGTGTTCATCATACTTTTATACATGAGCTTAAAAAGAGGCAGAGATGAAGACGATCTCTCAAATATGCTAAAAGGCGTTCTCTTCCAATTGACAAGAAAACTTCAGGTTCTTATACAAAAGAAACAAAGTGAAAAATCACCCAGCGGATGGAGACCATCTTTTATTGCAGTTTCGTCAAACTCATCAACCAGGTTAGCTCCATTCGATTTACTGCGTTGGATATCTCATCATCACGGATTCGGAACGTTTATCCATTTTATTAAAGGACACTTGAATGATGGCACTAACACCGAATCAAAATTAAGATTAGAACAGCTGATCAAGCAGAGCAGGGATACCAATGCTGGCATTTATGTTGACACATTAATTTCACCGAGTTTTAAAACCGCAGTGGCTCAAATCGTTCAAATCCCCGGCATTTCCGGAATGGAAAACAATAGTATTCTTTTCGAATTTCATGAGGATGATCATGAAGACATAAATGACATAATTGACGGCTGTCAATTTGCTTCATTCGTAAACTTTAATATTTGTGTTCTCAGGTCTTCGGAGCGTCATTTCGGATATAGAAAAAAAATAAATATTTGGTTGACTCCGGGCGATTATCGAAATGCAAACTTAATGATATATTTAGCATATATCCTTCTTGGTCATAAAGAGTGGAAAGGAAGTGAAATTGAGCTTTGTGTTGCTTTTGATGAAGACGAAATGGAAAATGAAATTGAAGAACTAAATGACTTAATTGATAAAGGAAGAATTCCTTTTTCCAAAAAGAATGTTAACAAAGTTACATGGAACAAAAACTCAACGCCTTATGAATCACTTGTTATAAATAATTCGGAGAATGTAGATCTTGTTATAATGGGTTTCTCTCTTGGTAAAATTATTCAGGAAAAGGGAGAATTCTTTAAAAAGTTTACGAACATCAAAGATATACTCTTTGTGAGAGCAGGTCATGAAATAGCAATTAAAGAGAATTAATAGATGTACTAAGAGCGGCTTCTTTTTTATTAGGTAAGAATCAGTAATATAGGATTACACACCCTATTGACTAAGCTGACAAAGTTTGTTGCTCAATTGATCTGTTTATGAACGGTTTTTATTTATAGGGCGGATTTACAATCCGGTTACTAAAGGTGTCTGTAATTTGCGACGCCATTTTGTACTGATGCAGTTAAATTAAAGATGCATTAATATGGAAGCACCAGAAAATCAAAAAGAAATTCTTAAGCTATTTATAAAATTCTTTTACCGGTTTGAGCGATACTTATCGAAATTATGTTGCGTCCAATGGAAGTTGGACTATAATATTTCTTATAATCTACTATCCCCCGAAGAAACTTAAGGAGCTGTTTTCTAATTTATGACTTCTTAGGCAGATTCGATCATACTATAATTTTTATGGGTATTGGGAGAATATTTCCTCCATTCGAGTATAAAAATTATTCTCACAAAAAAAATTATTCCGCTTTATCAAATTATATTTGACTAATCAAAATTTACAAATTATTTTAGGGTATAAAATAATTTATAATTGTTGAATAGATGTCAAAAAGAAATAACGATTACGAAGTTCTTGCAGAGATGATATGCGATTTAACCCGCAATTGTACATTTAAAGAAGAATATTTCGCCGCAAGTTTTAATCTGTCGCCCACTGAAGTGAGGTTGTTAAAACTTTTCGCCTTCCACAATTCTTTTACAATAAAGGAGTTACGCGAAAAATTAAAATTAACAGCAGGCAGAATTACCCATATTTTAGTCTCTTTAGAGGCGAAAAAGCTCATCGTAAGAATTCCCGATGAAAATGATAAAAGAAATATTATTGTTAAACTTCTGCCAAAAGCTTCCCCATTAATTCTTAATCTTAATCAGAACTACCATAAACTTCATGAGGATATTCTTAAAAATGTCCAAGGTGATGATATGGATAAAATTTTCTTTTCGATGCAGATTCTTGTGGATGTTTTTAAAAAATGGGTCGAAGAAACATAATTTTAGCCTATAAAATAAATTAGTTCGGATTAATCAAAATCAGAGTAACATTATGAAAAAAGTAGTATTGATTCTTGCCTTTATAGGTTTATTAATTGTTCTTGCCGTAGGTACTCTTTCTCAAAAAGATTACGAACCAACTACATTAATTAAACTAAAAGAGAAATTTACAAGAACTGAAAAACCTTCTGTTGATCACAGTAAATTCGCCGTGCTTCAGCAGAAATTTATTTCACCCCAGCAAGTAACAAAAGCATGCGAATCCTGTCATAACTTAACGGCTCATCAGGTGATGAATTCAAATCACTGGAATTGGGAACGAGAGGAATATGTAGAAGGTCGCGGAGTAATATACCTGGGAAAAAGAAACGCGATCAACAATTTTTGTATCGGTACCAAAGGGAATGAAGAAAGTTGCGCCAAATGCCATATAGGTTATGGGATGGACAATAAAGGTAAAATATATACCGATTCTACAAATATCGATTGCCTGGTTTGTCACGATAATACCGAGACCTACGCTAAAGCTCCCGAAAAAGGCGGATTGCCTTTAATGACACTTGATTTCAATAAAATCGCAGCCAGCGTAGGCAAACCAAAAAGAAGTAATTGCGGTGTTTGTCATTTCTTCGGAGGCGGTGGCAATAATGTTAAACATGGTGACCTGGAAATGGCAATGTTCGAACCATCAAAAGACATTGACATTCATATGTCTGTAGATGGTGTCAATTTGCAGTGTGTTGACTGTCACACAACCGAACAGCATAATATTTCGGGTAAGGTTTATTCTCTTTCTTCAATGAGCCACAACCGAAATAATTGTGAGCAGTGCCACACTGAAACCCCTCATGATGATGATATTCTAAATGAACACACATTAAAAGTCGCTTGTCAAAGTTGTCATATACCAACCTACGCAAAAGCTAACGCCACAAAAATGTACTGGGATTGGTCGACCGCCGGTAAATTAAATGACGGTGAACCATTTATTGAAGAAGACAGTCTTGGCAATCATTCTTATATGTCTATTAAAGGAAGTTTTGTTTGGAAGAAAAATATTAAGCCTGATTATATTTGGTTTAACGGTACCGCTTCGCATTATCTTGAAGGGGATAAAATTCAGGATACAACTAAACCTCTTGTTTTAAACAAGCTAAACGGATCCTACTTAGATGATGAATCGAAAATAATTCCCGTCAAAATTCACGTTGCAAAACAACCTTTTGACCCGGTAAATAAAATACTTATACAACCTAAACTTTTCGCCGATAAAAAAGGCGAAGGCGCCTATTGGAAAGATTTTAATTGGCTGACTGCCTCCGAAGCGGGAATGAAGGAGTTAAATCTTCCCTTCAGCGGTAAAGTTTCTTTCCTCCAAACTGAGATGTATTGGCCTATAAATCATATGGTCGCCGGTAAAGAAAATTCAGTACAATGTAACGAATGCCATACTAGAAACGGCTCGCGTCTGGCGGGATTAAATGATTTTTACCTGCCTGGAAGAGATTATTCCACAGTTGTCGATACAGGTGGAAAGTGGTTAGTAATTCTAACGCTTATCGGAATATTAATTCATGCCATCATTAGATTTTTTTCCTACAGAAAATTGGGTAAAGAGGTTTCAAAATGATTAAAAAACAATTTTATATCTATAAAAGTTTTGAAAGATTCTGGCATTGGATGCAGGCGATTCTAATATTTTTTCTCGCATTTACAGGATTCGAAATTCACGGTACTTACAGTTTCTTCGGCTTCCGAGATGCGGTTAGATATCATAATATAGCTGCATATATGTTGATTATTTTAATTGCTTTTGCCATTTTCTGGCATTTAAGCACAGGCGAGTATAAACAATACATTCCGACTTTAAAGAACATTAAAGCACAGCTCAATTATTATATTTTCGGAATTTTCAGGAACGCGCCCCACCCTACTAAAAAAAGTGTTTTGAGTAAACTAAATCCTCTGCAAAAAATCACTTATTTTAGTTTGAAAGTCTTAGTAATACCATTAAGCGTTACGTCCGGATTGCTCTATATTTTTTACCGTTATCCTTCAAAACATGGTGTGGAAGCTATAAATATAAAAACATTGGAATTCATAGCGATATTTCATACCGTGGCAGCAATTTTACTTGTTGTATTCATTATTACACATCTTTATTTGATCACAACCGGTGATACAATTACATCGAATCTTAAAGCTATGTTAACAGGATATGAAGAGTTGGAAGATGAGAATGATAAAAAAATTAACGAACCAAAATTATCCACACAAAATTTAGATTAGAGGATATTATGGAAGAGAAAAAATACATGAACCCATATTTAGCAGGAGTTTTACTGGGTTTGCTTTTGGTAGCTACTATTTATATCACCGGTAGAGGTTTAGGTGCCAGCGGTGCCATTAAAAGTTACGCGGTTACAGTTGCAGAAAGTGTTGCACCAGCGCACACTGCTTCTACGAAATTTTATCAGGAATATGGTACAGAACACGGCGGAAGTCCTCTTATGAATTGGCTTGTTTTTGAAGTTACTGGAGTATTGATAGGCGCATTTTTATCGGGATTAGTATCTAACCGCCTGAATTTTAAATTGGAAAAAGGACCGCATACAACTACTAAATTTAGAGTTGCGGGCGCTTTAATCGGTGGCTTGTTATGGGGAATAGGCGCACAGCTTGGCAGAGGCTGCACAAGCGGAGCGGCTTTAAGCGGCATGGCAGTAATGTCCACAGGCGGGCTAATTACTATGTTTGCAATATTTGCCGGCGCCTACATGTTCGCTTACTTTTTTAGAAAATTGTGGATTTAATAAGGAGAGTTTAACATGGGACCATTAGTTCCTGATATAATAGGCACCAACTTAAATTTTATTGTCGCTTTAGCAATAGGATTATTTTTCGGAATTATTTTAGAGCAAGCCGGATTTTCAACATCAAAAAAATTAGTCGGGTTATTTTACGGATACGATTTTACAGTTCTGCGTGTTTTTTTCACTGCTGGACTCGTGGCTATGATTGGAATAATGGGACTAGAGCATTATGGATTGATTGATATTAATCTCGTTTATATTAATCCGACATTTTTATGGTCGGCGATTATAGGCGGTTTAATAATGGGATTAGGTTTTGTGCTCGGTGGATTTTGTCCGGGCACAAGTGTATGCGCGGCTGCCATTGGCAAAATTGACGCGATTATATTTATTGCGGGAGCATTTTTTGGCGTAATAATTTTTGCCGAAGGATATCCGATTTTTGAACCTTTGTATAAAGCCGCCAATCTCGGCAACCCAAGGATATTTGAAACACTGGGAATGTCTCAGAATATTTTCGCGTTTATTTTGATTCTTTTCGCACTTTTTGCTTTTTGGTTTTCTTCAATTATCGAGAATAAAGTTAACGGAGTTTCGAAACCTCCTATTCGTTTTACTCCCTATTACATTGGTATTGCCGCAATAGGTATTCTTATGGCTGTTTCAGCTTTCATTTTTCCGGAAAGAAAAGCTTCTTTGACAGAACTTGTTAAAGACAATAATTTCGTGAAATCATATAAGTTAGAGGCTATAACTGCTGACGAATTTGCATACCGGTTAATGGATGAACAGGATGATAAATTACAGGTAATTGATTTCAGATCGGAAAAGGAGTATTTGGATTTAAGTTATCCAAAATCAACATTGTTTACACTAGATAATATGTTCGAAAAGGAACCCAACAAACTCCTTACACTAAAACATAGTGTAAATATTTTTGTCGCCAATGATGAACTAACAGAAAGAAAGATGGCAATAGTAGCTAATGAATTGGGTTATACAAAAGTTAAGATTTTAAAAGGTGGCTTAAATGAATTTAATAGTCAGATATTGAATTTCACTCCGATTGAAAATCCGAAAAATATCGACGAAGTATATACAAATCGTTTTAGAACAAAAGCTAAAGAAATGATTCCAATACTTATCCAAAACAGCAAACCAAAAGGTCCTGTAAAGAAAGTATTAAAAAGAGTTGTAGGCGGATGCTAATTTAAAATCAATTTACCAGTCCCCATCTTCTAAAGATAGAGACTGGTAATAAGATTCCAATTTTTTACTGTAGAATTAGTTAAGCGAAATAAAATTTATTATTTATTGAGTATAGAATTAAACGTGTCAATATCCAGTAACTGAGGTTCATAATTAATTCCTCTTGCGGAAAGATTTTTGACAAACGCTCTTAAATGATTTTCAGAACCTTTTAATAAATTGTTGTAAACTAGTTCTATATCTAAGTTATCTACATCTTCATCAATTGCGTTTATTAAATCAATTATATCTACTTCCTCTATTAAAGCACCTGATTTAAGTGCGTCAATTTCAGATTTATTCCCCTGCTCTATTAATTGATTATATAAGATCTGCAATTCCTGATTTTTAAAAACACCTTTAACATCGGTTTCTACAGGATCATCGATCGAATATTTTTCTAGCAAATATTTAATAGCATCCATATGAGTCTGCTCGCTTTTGCTGATATTGTTAAAAACTTTAATTCCATACCTTTCATAAAGATTTATATAAACATCTCTTGCTAATTTTTCTTCTTCTCTCATAAAGATCATACTTTCGCTTTCATTTTCAGAAATTTCTTCAACTGGCATATTAAAAATTGTATCCTTTGTTAAATCGGAAATAATCTCTTGGTTTTCAATAGGTTCAGTCGAATTATTTTCCGCACATGAACTTATACCAAAACTTGTAAGCAAAACTATTACAAATAACATTTTTATATTTTTCATTTTAATTCTCCTTTATTTTGTACTGTAAAGGATATGCCAAATGTTATGCCAACGCGGAAATCCTTATTAAAGACTCGATTTGGGGATATTTAATCCAACTTTCGACTAGATTGTCGAAATATTTGTTTAAGTGGTCGTGTTTTTAATATATAGTGAAGTAAACTGATTTTGGTACCAGTTATCAATCGGCTAATAAAATTATGGAAAATGTTTCTAGGGAAAAGTTATTTTTAATTTTTTCATTTTACTTTGTAATGTAGTGGGTTTTATTTTAAGCATTTCCGCGGCGCCCTCTTTTCCGTAAATTTTTCCGTCCGTAAGTTTAAGTGCTTTATTAATTATCTTCTTCGTTTCTTCATCAAAAGAATTAACTGCAGAGTTATTCTCCTCACAATCGTTTGCGGATTTATGATCCTTTTCGAATATTAAATGAACCGGTTTAATTAATCCATCAGTGCTTAATATAACAGCTCTTTCGAGAGTATTCTGGAGTTCGCGGACATTACCGTGCCAAAAATTATCTCTCAAAAGTTTTACCGCTTCACTGGATAACATCAGTTTCTTATCACTAAATTTTTCAGACAGTTTTTCGAGAAAATAATTTGAGAGAAGATAAATATCATCTCTTCTGGCACGAAGCGGAGGCAAAACAATAGGAAAAACATTTAATCTGTAAAATAGATCTTCCCTGAATTTTCCTGATTTAACTTTTTCTTCCAGATCAACATTAGTAGCACATACAATTCTTACATTTGACTGAATTGTTTTTTCACTGCCGAGCCGTTCAAAAGTCCCCTCCTGTATTGCACGCAAAAGTTTTGGTTGTATATCAAACGGAAGATCGCCTATTTCATCAAGAAATAATATGCCGCCGTCAGCAAGTTCGAACCTGCCCCTCCTGGCCGAAACCGCCCCTGTAAACGCGCCTATCTCGTGCCCGAATAATTCGCTTTCCGCAAGGTTATAGTTAAGCGCCGAACAATTAAGAGTTATGAAAGGTTTCGATGATCTTTTAGACAATGTATGAATCGCTTTTGCGGCCTGTTCTTTTCCTGTTCCAGTTTCTCCTAATATCATAACGTGCGATTCCGTTGGAGCCACAAGTTTTATTTTTTCAATTACTTGTTTCCATACATGAGATTTCCCAACAAGTCCTCCAACAACAGAAACTATATCCCCTATTAAAGAGGTACGTTCGTAAATTAAGGTTTCTTTTTCATTCATAAGCGAATCGTTGGCAATAGATTGAGCCAGTGCCAGAGCAATCAGCTTTGATAGTGAATTTGTTATATTAACCCTTTGCGGAGTAAATATATCGCATTGCCGGTGATCGAGAGTCATTAAACCTAATGTTTCTCCATTGATCCTTAACGGCGCGAGCATGCAAGAATGTCCTGTAGGAAGATCTATTATACCTTCGTATGTATCGTGGTGACCTTCATCGTAAGTTTCTTCAACAAGTTTAACTTCCCCGAGTTTTAGCACTTCCTCAATATCCGGATGCGAGCTAAGGGATATTCTGTATTCGTTTATTTTTTCCGAAACAAGCGGACCGCGGGCATATCGAACCTTTAAATTATTGTCGGGTTCTTTACTTAATATCACCGCAAGTTCGTATGGTACAATTTCATTTATAGCGTCGAGGACAATCCCCATTGTTTTATGAGGCGAAAGAAATATGTAATCTCTTTGATTTAAGTCCGTTGGAGTCATTATCACACCGATATTTAGTTCACACCGATATTTAGTTACAAAGATAACGATATATCGTTCTTATTATCAAGCCTATAATTTACTATATCATTAACTCCTATAAATACAACAACTTAAGTTTAGCTAATAAATCGGCATGATCGTTGCCTAATATACACAAAGAACGAAAATTTAAGGAGATTAATAATGTTGAACGAAACGAAATCACAAGCTACAGCGAATAATTCAGTATTAAATGAGGTAACTTTCGAAATATCGGAACTTATGAAGGAAGTATTAGCCGATCAATTTGTTTTATATACAAAGGCAAGAAACTATCACTGGAATGTAACTGGTCCGCATTTTTTCGGTTTACATGCCGCCTTTGAAAATATTTACAACGGACTCGCCGATGATATTGATAATGTAGCCGAAAGGATCAGAGTGCTTGGCTTCAAAGCACCCGGCACTATGAAAGAGTTTTTGGATATTTCCACATTAAATGAAGAACCCGGTAAGCATCCAAACTATTCAGAGATGATTCAAAAAATTATAATCGATTTTACAGTTGTAACAGATAAATTAAAAGCTGCTGCATATAAAATGCAAAATAATTTAAATGACGAGATATCGGCTGGAATGTTTTACGGATTGTCCGAAAAATATCAGAAGACCGTTTGGATGCTTCGGTCAATTCTTGAGAAATAAGAATCAACCCAAATAATGATAAAATAAATAACTTATTAAAACTATTAATGGAGATCTAAAATGGAAGAAACTAATCAAATATCCCTACCAAGAATTGGCGAAGCGGCACCTGAATTTAAAGCCGTTACAACACAAGGCGACATAAATTTTCCAGCCGATTATAAGGGAAGCTGGGTTATACTATTTAGTCATCCGGCCGATTTTACGCCTGTATGTACATCAGAATTTATGACTTTTGCGACTATGGAAGATCAATTTGCACAAGCTAACTGTAAACTTGTAGGATTATCTGTAGACGGATTATACAGTCACATTGCATGGTTGAGAACAATCAAAGAAAAAATAGAATACAAAGGCATGAAAAATGTTGAAGTGAATTTCCCTTTGATTGAAGATATTACAATGGAAGTAGCTAAAAAATACGGTATGATTCAACCCGGCGAAAGCAACACAAAAGCTGTTAGAGCGGTATTCGTTATTGATCCGAAAGGTATTATAAGGACGGTTATTTATTACCCTCTAAGTCTGGGAAGAAATTTTGATGAATTGTACAGAGTATTATTAGCTCTTCAGACCGCTGATGCTTTTAATGTTGCAACTCCAGCTGATTGGAGACCGGGCGATCCTGTAATCGTTCCTCCGGCAGGTTCATGTGGAACGGCTAAAGATAGAATGGAAGGCAAAGAAGAAATGAAATGTTATGATTGGTTCTTCTGTACCAAAGAAATCAGTGAAGAAAAAGTTTTAGACACTATTCTGAGGAAGTAATAAAAAATATTCTGTGTATATAAGCTATTATTATATTAACCCACGGTTCTAATCGTGGGTTAATAAATTAATAAAACGAATACTCTTAATTTTTTTATATTGTTCTTTTGTATTAAGAGTAATCATTTCCATTTTAGATCTACTACATGTCTAAAAGACAACCATCATTAAAAAACTTAAAATCATTTTATAACAATATTTGCCGGCAATGTTCTGTTAATTCGGGTGATTTCTATTTTTTAAATTACCATTACCAAAAAGTTTGTGTAATAATTCATTTTGAATCATCTTGGATGAATTTAAATCCATTACAATACATTTTTGTTCGGTTATTGCCGATATTTGCGAGCCAATTTTTATTTCGCCCCCCAAAGTTATTATCCCATGATTAACAGAATCAATTTTTAACGTACCAGTTGGTTTATCGAATAATTTTAACTGCTTTTTATATTTTATAAGAGTGGATATAACAACAATGTAGTATCCGTTTCCAATCAGCCTTTTAAAATCACAGATGCTGGAAATCAGTTTCGTTCGCAACTCCTCCAGCCAGCGGATATAAACTACATTATTTACATGCCGGGCAGCATCAATATCAAAAGTATGTATCATCAATGGCATTTCAATAAACTGTGATTGATTTCCATCCAATTGATATTTTGTTTTAGCTTTCATTTCTAATTCCACTTACAATAAATCCTATGTTCAGCTTTGTATTAATTTCTTTTATATAAGAATATTTTTCTGAAAGAATTTCTTTTATTTCTTCTGACGATATATGCCCTCTTGGATGAAGTCTGCCGTATTTGTGAGTATGCAACTTATCCATTACATTAAAACCATCGGAATTAAAATCAGCTATTAATAGTTTACCTTTTGACGAATAAATGCGCATAATTTCGTTAATACAATTTATAGGGTTATCGAGTTCATGGAACGTATTAATACAAACAATATTATCGATGGAGCCATCCCGAAAAGGAATTTTTTCAAGATTCAATCGGATATATTTTACTAGCTTTAAATAATTGTTTGTAATTCTTTTTTCACTATTAAATTTCTGATTATTATTATAGTCACCTGTAAAAACCATAACCCCTAATCTTGTAATTAAAGATGCTGCTCTACCTGAACCTGTAGCAATATCAAGTACAAATTTAGCTGAAGTGAAATCAGCTGTATTTATCAACTTAGAATATTCTTCCAATAAATCATATTCCCATTTATTAATCAATAAATCGCTTTCTGATTTTGGTATGGAATTATTATTAATCATCAAATCCAATTGAGGTTTTTAATCTTTCTAAATATTAAGGTAATAATATCGCAGCGGCAATTACCGTAGTCCATAAACCTTTTTTATCACCTTCTGCGGATTGAGTAATATTAAATGTCCGAACTATTTTACCGGACATTTTGAATACCTGCTCACGCTCATTCCAGTCAGTGGCCGAATCAAACTCAACACCAAGAGTTGTGGCTAACATCTGCGCAGCTAAATCTTCCGCGTAATCGCCCGCATTTTTTTCTTTAACTCCGAAAGGATGATATTCGGAAAGATAACCGTATTGATTTCCATCGGCGGGAATTGCTACTCCTACTGATGAAGCAATTAATCTATTCGGTTCATTTGTTGCATTTCGCGCCATAACCGCAAATGTAATTTGTCCAGCGCTAATTTCATCTAATCCTTGCTGTTTGGATATTAATTTACATCCCGGGGGATAAATGCTGCTTACCGTAACCAAATTACATATTTCAATACCGGCGTTTCGTAAAGCCGCTTCAAAAGAACTGAGATAATCTTTATGCCTTCCCACTCCTTTTGTGAAGAATATTTTTGAAGGAATGTACAATTTTTTACTCCTTATTATTTAGATAAATAAAGTTGAACCGCGTCTTTAATTTTAATTGTTCCTTTATAACCATCAATTATCTTTATTCCGCCTTTATTGAGCACTTCTGCAGCTTTATCACCCACATGCCCGGTTATTAAAACTTTAGCACCCTTACTTATAATTAACTCTGCGGCTTTTGGTCCGGCGCCGCTTTGCATTTGTTCTCCAAGATTTGAAAATGCTTCAAATTTCATTGTTCCCGGATCGACAATTAAAAAATACTGACAGCGTCCAAATTGTTCGCTTAATATAGCGTCCATTGATCCGCCTGTTGATGTTACTGCAATTTTGTCACTCTTATCAGACTTATCTTGGTTCGACATCTCTAATCTCCTAATAATTTATTGTTTTATTAACTTCTTGTTCTAGTCCTTTTAAAATGTTAGATATTTCCTCACGAACTTTATTATTACTTTCCACAATATTTGCACCATTTATCAGAGCTTTTACAAAATCGGGATTATATGAGATAGTGCCTATGACAGGAATGTTATGGATTTCGGCATATTCATAAATCTGATCCGAAATCGATTTGTTAAGATCATTTTTGTTGATTATAACACCGGCTTTTACTTTAAATGTATTTAAAAGTTGCAACAAACGTTTAAGATCGTGTATGCCGGAAACTGTTGGTTCAGTTACAATAACAACATAATCAGCTCCGGCTATGCTCGCGTTTACAGGACAACCTATTCCGGGAGGTCCATCAACAATTACCCATTTAATTTCCCCCGAAATATTCTCGAGTGCTTTCCTCTTTATTTCACTTACAAGTTTCCCTGAATTTCCTTCACCAGGAAAAAGTTTAGCATAATAAAATTTTGATTCATCCTCCAGGACACATTCAAATAAATGACCTGATTGTGAAGATCCGAATTTTATTGCGTTATAAGGACAAATCCGAAAACAGAATCCGCAACCCTCGCAGCTTATCTGATCTATCTCATAATTATATATTGCATCAAAACGACAGATTGATTCGCACAAACCGCATTGCTGACAATTAAAATTATCGATTAAGGCTTTCTTTCCGCCGGAAAAATCGTATCTGTTAATTATTTTGGGTTTAAGAATAAGATGAAGATTGGCGGCGTCTACATCGCAATCGATTACTATTTTTTTATTAATCAAACTTGCAAACGCTCCTGAAAAAGTAGTTTTACCTGTTCCGCCTTTTCCACTGAGAATTACAATCTGTTTATAATCTTTACCCAATTTTTTCTATTTCCATCTTTTTCATAATTTTTTGGTGAAGTTCAATAAAACCAGCTTTTAATTCCGGATATTTATTTAACGGTAAAATCCCTTCAGAATAAGCTTCAGCAAATCTTCTATCAAACTCAATTTTTAGAAGAACCTCAATTCCATTGTTAAACAAATATTTTTCCATCTGTATAAATGACTTAGCATATTTATTTATGACTACTCCAAACGGAACTTTAATAGTTTTTAACACATCTACGGCAAGTTTTAAATCATTCAGACCGAATGGTGTGGATTCGGTGACAAGTATACATAAGTCCGATTCCCTTACCGCCTCTAACATAGAGCAAGAAGTACCAGGGGGAGAATCTATTATATTTAATTTTGACTCTACTATATTTTTTTTCACCTCTTTTATTAAAGGTGGCGCGGATACTTCACCAATATTTAATACTCCATCCACGAAAAGAACATTTCCATCCGCAATTCCCTTCCGAATAATTCCAATTTCTTTTGATATTTCGGTAATTATTTTTGAAGGGCAAAAATGAACACAAGCGCCGCAACTGTGGCACATCTCCTCAAAAAGAACTATTTCAGAACCTAAATTTATAAGAGCATTAAATTCGCAAACCTCAAGACACTTTCCGCAAAATGTGCATTTATCCCGGTTAATTTCCGGAAGATTTTTTTCTACTCTTTCTTCCGAATTAAATTCGGGTTTTAAAAGAAGATGCCCGTTCGGTTCTTCAACGTCACAGTCGAGATAAACACCTTCCGGGATTATAGAGGCCAAACTGGCGGCAACTGTGGTTTTCCCAGTTCCTCCTTTTCCGGATGCAATAGATATTATCACATCAATCCTTTAATGACAGCTGTTATCATGACCATGATCGTGCTTGCAGGCTTCATAACCAACAAGTTTTCCTTGAACAAATTCTTTTAAAGCATCATCGGCAAGAAGACCCGGAGCTGTAATAACATCGATACCGAATCCAAGAAAATTTGATACTGCCTTCTGCCCCATACCGCCTGCGATAATTGTATCTACATTGAATTGTTTAACATATCCTGGTAATTGGCACGCGCCGCTGTGCTCACCAGCTAAAGGATTAAAAAATGTTTCGGTTTTAAAAACCTTTTTTTGTTCGTTTAGTTCGCAAACATAAAACTTTGAACATCTTCCGAAATGTTCGGCAACTCTTTCTTCAGTGCCGTTTTCTTCAATCGCAATTGCTACTCTTTGATTCATACTTCCCCTTATTATTTTTATTTACTATATTTTTAAAAATTTATTTCCGTATCTATTTTTTTTCCTTCCTAAAGAAAAATCTCCGGGATCATTTTCTATTTGACTCAGTTTCCCCTCTTTCAATTTATTTAAGGCTTCAATAGCGCTACCATCTTTGCACTCAAATACTTTTATATTTGCAGATTTTAAAAATCGTAATGGATTTATTCCAATTTGTTTAACGATTACTAAATCAACTTCGTTTTCAATTAAAAATTTAGCCGATTGAATTCCCGCTCCACCTAATTCAGACTTAAATGGATTTGTTATAAATTCTTGAGTGTTTGTTTGCTGGTTATAGAACAAGAATTTATTGCATCTCCCGAAAATTTCCGATATTGGAGAAGAATTTTCAGGTATCTCAATTGCGACAGCAATTTTTTTTACAACATATTTATCTTCCGCCGAATTGATATTTTCACTTATTAGTGAACTAACAGATTTGAAATTATCTGTTTCCAAATCTTCTACCGCCACCAGTGCCTTTCATGCCTTTTCGTTTTCTTAATCCGCGACCCTGCGCCTTATCAACCTCAGTGTTTTCAACTAGTTGGTTCTCAATATTCTGATTTTCTGTATCTTTATTATTATTGCAGCGTCCTCTTCTTCTGCCTGTCATTGAGCCTTGTCCCTGTGGACCTGTTCCATCAAAGTTTGGCATTTTTAACTCCTTTAACTTTATAAAGAAAATTTGGTTATAACTTATTTTCTCTTAAAACCAATAAAAAATGATTTTGATTTAATCATAATTGTAAAATTGAATTTTCAGAATCGCCATAGTGGGATAACACATGACTGTCAGCTTCCGGTTCATTAAACCAAATTTGTCCGTCACCTAAATACCTGAATTGATATTCTTTACCGGCGGGCAAATTATATGCAACGCTCAGTGAGCCATCAGTGTTTCTAATTGTGAATTTATTTATATGAATATCCCAGTTGTTAAACTCGCCCACTAAAGATATTTGATTAAATTTATCAGCTGTTTCTTTTGAAATACTAAATGTTACATGACAGAATTTTTTATCATCAGAATATTTTTTTGTTATAGCCATCACTTACCTCGAAATATTTTTAATAAAAAAATTATTGCCCGAGAATGTTACTTCTTTTAATTGCCCGTGTTTAATCAGTTTATCAATTAAATTCCAATCTGAGTTTGAGCGGAATAAAAATTCTTCAACTGCATCTTTGCGCATGGGATGAACCGCTAAAATGCTCAACAATTCTTTTTCAGCATCGGATGAAAAATGGAAATCTGTTCCTTCATTGGAAACTACAAGTTGAACATTGTTTATTAATCCACTGAATATCTGATAAGCCATGTTTATATTTTCTTCTGACGGCACATCAGCTGTTTTTTCAACCGTAGGGCGAGTAGGAACCAATATATAAGAACTCTCAGGTTTTATTCCCTTTATCATTTGTGCGGTTTTAGAAAGTGATTCCCGGTTATCATTAACACCTTTAACAAGCATTGTTTCTGTAACCAATATTCCTCTGAAGGAGGCTGCAAATTCTTCAATTCCGTGTAAAATTTTTTGAAGATCAAGTAAACCGTGCGGTCTGTTAATTTTACGCCATATATTCTCAATTACCGAATCAATTTTTAATGAGACCCAATCAGCTTTCATCAAATCTTTTTGAACTTGTATATCCCAAATTAAAGATGCATTTGTAATCACTGCTATTTTAATTCCAAATGATTTTAACTTTTCAATTGTATTGCCAATATTAATGTCAAGTGTAGGTTCGCCATCCGGCACGAATGTAATATTATCAATTTTTTCTCCCACTTTATTTAATTGACGTACCTTTTCAGCTACTTCATAATAAATCTGATCGGAAGAAAAAAATTCCTTTCTCTTTATACTCATTGAATCAGTAGCACCAACTTGACAGTATATACAGGAGTAACTGCAAACCTTTGGCGGTATACTATTTACTCCTAGGCTTCTGCCTAATCTGCGCGATGGTACCGGACCAAATATTATCATACTTACCTTATTATCTAATTAGAGTTTTTCCGAACCGGAATAAACGTCCTCAATTTTTAATACAGCGGCGGTATGTCCCGGTAATTTTACCGGATTCCATTTTTTCATATCATCAAAGAATTCACCATTTTTATGGTATTCAATGCTTCCTTTCATTTGGAATGATTTTTTATCTTTCGTTATAAAAAGGATTGTTCCTTTACTCCCATTCAAAATATTATTTCGTGTTTTATTAAAAAAATTGTCGGCAATAATTATTGTCTCTGGATTAAAGATTGAAACACATGTTACATAAATTGAATTTGGAATTCCTTCAGTGTCGGTTGTAGAAAATACAATCGGTCCTTCAAGATTTTGCCATGCATTTAGTACCATTTCGGTTAGAACCGCCATCAAAATTTTCCTTTCGATAAATTATTTTATTTATTGATAATTTTATTTTCCTTTGCCTTAACATCATCTAATTATAACTCATCCTAATTTTTTCCTTTGTTAATACGGCTTCAATTAAATCAAGCGACTCCGGTGTATTCCATGTATTTAATTTCTGATGAGTTAAATAATATTTTTCAGGGATTGGATGAGTTCCGACTATAACTCTTAAATCATATTTAGTTTCAATGATTTTCTTGAAATGTTCTATGTATGGGCATGGGGGATAACCAACAACCATACCGGTAGCAAAATGAATAACTTCGGCACCATTTTTCTTCAATTCCTCAGGCGCGTATTCGATGTTACCTCCCGGGCATCCTCCACAGGTAGTATAACCGACAAGTTCAACATCCTGACCTTTATAAATATCAAACGCTCCGGCTTTTTCAGAAATTGATTTAAAACATTTTCCACCTGCGCAATTTTTATATCTGTCGCAGATTATAATTCCAATTTTTACTTTTCTTTGATTCATTTTGCTTTTTACCATTTAGTTTGTTTGAAATTCATTGTGGTAATGTTTATCCATTATATCTAAAATTGATTTAAAAGCTGTAGAAACCTCCGATTCCGGTTTTTCAAGTACAATGGGTTTCCCCATATCACCCATTATTCGCGCGTCGATATCAATTGGAATTGAACCAAGGAATGGAACTTCATAATCATCGGCTAATTTTTTACCGCCACCCGAACCGAAGAGTTCTATTACAGCACTGCAATGAGGGCAAACAAATCCCGACATATTTTCTACGACTCCTATAAAAGGAATTTCAAGTTTCTTTGCCATATTAATGGCGCGTTCGGCGTCGATAACTGAAACCTCTTGCGGTGTTGTTACAACAACAGCGTAGTCCGGTTTCATTTGTTGTGCAATTGTTAATATTTCATCTCCGGTTCCCGGAGGTAAATCGGCTATTAAATAATCCAATTCACCCCACTCAACATCGGCCAAAAATTGACTGATTATTTTCGAACGCATTGGCCCGCGCCATATTACAGGCTGACCGGATTCAATTAAAGATGCTATAGAAATCATTTTTACACCGAATTTTTCGAATGGAATCATTTTGGAATCTACAACAATCAATTCATTGTTAATTCCAAGCATTTTAGCAACGTTTGGTCCTGTTATATCGGCATCCAGCAGACCTGTGGAAAGTCCATCCATTTGTAGGCCATAGGCAAGATTCACACTAACTGTAGTTTTGCCTACGCCGCCTTTTCCACTGAACACAGCAATTCGGTGCGATATTTTTAATATATTTTCCTTAATCCTTTTCTCTTCTTCATCAAAAGATTTTTGTTTTTCTTCTTCGGTCATTATTGTTCCTTGTTAATTAAACTGCCTGCATTTTATACCATTTCTTAATAGCGTCAACCGTAGCGTTAATTATAGGATAAGCCACCGGTGAAGCGGTTAGGAGAGGGTGAGTTCCTATTTGCAAATTGTTAATATCTATATCGGTCATTTTATTTAGAATCATCACTGACACAATATTTATCATTTCACCAACAGAATCACCACCAGTAATTTGGGCTCCCATTAAGGTATGGGAATAAGTTGAAAAAATAAGTTTCACGGTAACTTCTGAAGCACCTGGCAATTTACCCGGGTGGCGATCAACTGATTTTGCGAAACCGACTGTGTAGTCAAGTGAGCGGGCTTTCGCTCTTTTTTCAATAATTCCGCTTACTGCAAAAGCAGTATCACCTATTTTAGTAGAGAAGGAACCAAGAACACCGGGATATTGCCGAATAACTTTTATTGAATAGAGGTTTGTGCCAACAAGCCTGCCTTCAGCCATAGCTGTTGAAGCCAGCATTATATTTGAGAACTCACCTGTATAAAAATCATATTTAGCGGCGCAGTCGCCAATTGCGAAAATATCTTTTTCAGACGTACGTAAGTATGCGTCAACTAAAATTCCTTTCCCTTCTTCAACTACTAAATTAAATTTTTCGGCCAATTCAACATTGGGTTTGTAACCGCATGAAATTATTAAAAGATCACAGTCCACTTTTGAGCCGTCGTTCAATTCAACAGCATTAACTTTCTTATCGCCTAAAATTTTATCGACACTCTTTCCTGTTATTATTTTACATCCGTTTTTTTCAAGAATTTCTTTTACTTTATCCCCGAACTCTTTGTCCATAGACTGAAGGAGTGTGTCCATCATTTCTACAATTGTAACTTCCTTTTTTGCTTTTAATAATTCGTCAGCTACTTCAACACCTATATATCCGCCGCCGAGAATTACAATTTTTTCAGATTCCTGTATCCGGGTTTTCAAATTCTTTAGATATTCTTTGTCTTTCATTATTAAAAAAACATTTTCTTTATCAACGTTTTCAATTTTAGGCAGAACCGCTTTAGATCCTGTTGCTAAAACAAGTTTATCAAACTCCAATTCACAATTATTTTGAAGAATTATTTTATTTTCAATTCTTCCAATTGCCTCGTCATTAATTATTTCTATTTTATTAGCGATTAACGGTGTATCAGGTAGAATATTATCACTGACCTCATTAAGAGTGTGAAACACGTAAGGAATCCCACAGGGTATCATCGGTTTTGTCTCTTTTCTTATCAAAACAACATTTTTTTCAGGATAAATATTTTTTGCTGAAAGCGCACATGTTACACCCGCAGGTCCTCCACCAATAATGGCGATATCATATTTTTTCATTTTGATCCTATCTTTTAAATTTTTATCTAATTGACTTTAATGCTATTTATTTTTTTTACTTTTATTTATCATTTTATTCTACACCGTTATAAAAAAAGGCTCCATCTCCCTTTTTTAATCCGCATCTGGATGCAATCACATCGCATTTAACTCTGAATAAAAAATAAATCGGCCTTACCTCATTAAGCAATGTTTCGTAATTCCCCTGACCTTTCGAAATAACTATATCGGCTTTCCGATATAAATCTAAAAATTCCGGTGTACACTCGTTCAAATCCGTGCCGGCAATTATGCTTCCACTTTCAATTACTTTGCAAAGTTTTTCGATTTCAAGCTTTTTTGCATCTTCCATCGTTATATCATTTAATATGGGTTTCGAGCGAACAACAAATACAACATTTTTCGGCAGCAATGCAGTTATAAGAAATTTATCGAATAGGGCTTCCTCATAATTGTCAGCTATATATAAAATGAGTTCCGCTTTCTTTAGATCTTCTTTAAATTTTTGATATCCAATAAAATAAATATCCCCTGAGGTTATACGGCTAACTTCAAATTCAATATCGAAATTGGGATTCGCCCCTAAATCTATCGCGTTGCCAATTATTGCCGTTCTAATTGCCATCTCCAGTTTATCGGCGGATCTATCGATTAGGGTTTTAATGTAAGGAATAAATTTTTGAGCAATTATTATGTTCTTGTCCTTAAGCTTTTTGTAAGGATTTTTAATATCTAAATATTCCTCAATTATTTTCTGCATACTTGATGAGAACATCGGGGCGGTATAATTAATATCTACGGACTCAACTTCGGCACAAATTTTTTTTACAATTTTTAACTGAAGTTCTGTATTTCCGTCTGCGAATTTTTTTGAAGATTCATAAGCCTGATTAATAATGCAAGGTATACATTGAGGGTCAAAAAACATTTTTAACTGCCTGTATCCTTGTTATACAATTAACTTTCATAATAATTATTCCGCTGAGTTTACCGAAAAATACTTTTCGCCTTCGAAAACAATTTCATTTATTAAACGATTTTCTATAAGTTCTTCTAAAATTTGTAATTTCTTTTGATATTTTGCTGTCAGCTCTACAGCTTCAACTTTCACAGGGTGAAGTGATAAGAGTCCCAATAACTCATTTCTGAAATCATCGGTAACAAAAAACTCCTCATTTTCGGGACAGCATAATAAAACTGAATCGGCAACTAGTTCTTTAATCATTTCCGATATGTGGTTGAGTGTTTCGTTATCCGGACTACCGGCATAACTTTCCGATGGCGGATATATAGGTGTCATAAAATAAGATGTCTTACGTTTTAGTGTGCTCAGGAATTTAGAAAGTTCTTCTATCTCTGCCTGGCTGTCATTAATATTCTTTATGAGTGTCGTTTCAGTTACAAAAGTTCCTCTATATTTATTTGAGAAATTTTTTATCCCTTCAAGTATAATTTTGTAATCTAATCTTTGGTGAGGACGATTAATTTTATGCCATGTAGATTCAATTGCGGTATCAATTTTTACAGATACATAATCTGCGTACATTAAATTTTCCCGGATGTTGGGATTCCATAGTAGTGATGAATTTGTAAAAACAGCAATTTTATATCCGAATTCGCGCAGCAGCATAATTTCTTTGGACAAACTTGAATCCAGTGTTGGCTCTCCGCTTCCCGCAAAAACTATATATTCAATATTCTTTTTTGATTCATTTAATTCTTTGAGTTTATTTTTTACGGATAAATGAAGTTCGTATGGTGATAAACAATAATTTGTACAAATTGAACAGCATGTGGTTTTTCCTGAAGGACAATAAATGCAGTTATAAGAACATACTTTTAGTTTCACGTTATTGATACCCAGCACATTACCTAACCGTCTTGAACGCACCGGTCCAAATACAACCTTACATTTAAGGGATTTGTCCGCGAGAATGTTCCTTTCCAATTTTTGGCAGAAGTCATCAACTTTTTGTTTAAACCAGAAACCGATCTCTTTTCTCATGTTTTTATAATCCCATTCATGCATTATTGTAATTATATATCTATTACCATAATCGTTCCAATATTTATAATCTGAAAATTCGCCTAAATTAAGGTTTTATTAAAAGTCAACTATTGCTTATATGCAATAACTAATGCATATATGTTGCATTTATGCATTCCTTGAGTTAGTTTTGCAATACCCAAACAAAAGGAAGAAATGAAAGAAGTAAAACGAATAATAGATAAAAACAAGGAAGTAGTAGTAATTCCTGACGGAATTGCAGTGATTAGTAAAGATATGAATGTTATTGTATTTAATGAAGCCGCTTCAAGAATCAGCGGTTATAAAGAAGATGACATCATTGGAGTTGATTGTAAAATTCTTTTCCGAGAATCTCCTGCTGATCTAAAGTATATTTCAGATTCGATTAACAACAAACGCACATTTACCAATCTCGCGATAAATATCACGAATAAAAAAGGAAATAAGAAAAATGTACTCGCTTCAATAACTCCAATTAGTAAAAATGATTCAGTTTTAAGTGTAGTATTAGTATTCCGTGATACAATGGAAATGTTATCTTTAGCCGATGAACTAGAACTTAGAACTTCAGAACTAATAGATCAGAAAAACAGACTTGACGCAATTTTTAACAGTAACATAGAAGGAACTTTTACAATCGATAACGACTGGACTGTAACCTCTTTCAATACATCCGCAGAAAAAATAACCGGGTATAAAAAATCGGAGGCGATAGGCAAAAAATGCTGGAATATTTTTAATTCATCACTTTGCCGAAATGGATGCCACATGGAACAAACAATTCTAAAAGGCAAATCGATGATTGGCAACGAGTTGGAAATATTAAATAAAGATGGGAGAAATATTCCTATTCGTGTAAATTCCGGAATACTGCTTAATAATAAAAATGAAAACATTGGCGCTGTTGAAACATTTATAGATATATCTGAGATAAGGAATTTATCAGCTCATTTAAAAAAGTTTTTTAAATACGAAAATATTGTCGGTAGAAATAAAGAAATTAAACAAATAATATCCGTACTCGAGAGCGTATCGCAAACTGATAGTTCCGTATTAATTACAGGTGAAAGCGGCACAGGAAAAGAATTGGCCGCGCGCGCAATTCATCTGAATAGTTCGAGAAAAACAGGTCCGTTTATTGCCGTAAATTGCAGCGCATTTGTAGAATCTCTTATCGAAAGTGAACTATTCGGGCATGAAAAAGGAGCTTTTACAGGCGCTGTAAAAACAAAAATCGGTAGGTTTGAACTTGCCCAGGGTGGAACATTGTTTCTTGATGAAATCGGTGATCTCTCGACTTCAGTTCAAACCAAACTTTTAAGGGTTTTAGAAACACGAGAATTTGAGAGAGTTGGCGGAAATAAATCAATCAAAATGTCCACGAGAATAATTGCCGCAACTAATAAAAATCTCTCCGAGGAAATATCCGCCGGAAGATTTAGAGAGGATTTATTTTATAGAATAAATGTAATAAATATTAATTTACCTCCTCTCAGGGAAAGAATGGATGACCTCCCCCTTCTTGTAAATCATTTTATAGATAGTTTTAACAATAAATTTAATAAGAAAATCAAACGGTTTTCTTCCGCTTCTTATGAACTTCTGATGGAATACTCCTGGACGGGCAACATACGAGAATTAGAAAATGTAATAGAACACTGTTTTGTTTTATGCAGTGGAGAAGTAATTCAAGTTGAATGTCTTCCAAAAAGATTGCGTGAATACAAGAACAAGAGCGCTAAAAAAAATATCGTCGACCATAAAAAAGGTTTTAAACAAGCTGAAAAAGAATTAATAATTTCAATTCTACAGAAGAACAATTGGAACCGCACTAAAACAGCAACTGAATTAAATATTAATCCCTCCACTCTTTGGCGAAAAATGAAAAAGTTGGAGATCAGTTAATTACAAAATGATAAGAACTATAAAAATATTTTAGCTTCCTTTAGATCATTAAAAATTAATTGCTCATAATTAATAAATAAAATCTAAACTGCATTTTTAATAATAGCTGAAATTTATATACCTCTGTATTTCTATTATGGATAACCTCTTAAAGGTTTTTTATCCCTGCCGAATTAAAATTATTCAAGAATATTTAGGCATCACTGTAAATTTAATCGACCATTTGTGGATTATTTTTATAATAATTTTGTGATATTTTCTTAAAATGAAATCCATAAATTGTATACAATATCGCTAATGAAAATAGCTGCGGCTTGCGAAACAATGTCCATAAAAATAATTTCCAATAATATATCCTTTCTTCGCCTATTATACCCAATTTGAAAATTGACTTAAAAAGAGCGAGTATATAGTTTGGATTTAAGTGAAAAACTTTTTTCTTTTTGGGTTCATAATCCTTCATAAAACGCATAACACGCTCATAAAAATATTTTGGTGAATAGATCGTATTCAATAGTTTTATGTAACCATTCATGAGCTTTTCTGAATCCATTTTTGTAATAAAGTTTATTGAAAAATCAGTGTTATTGCCTGTAAAATCGCTTAAGATTCTTTTTTCTGCTACTAATCTTTTGTGAAGTTTTGTTCCTTTTGGAGCGTTTAATAAACCAACCATTGCTGTTGCAATTCCGCTCTGTTGAATAAAATTTATTAGCTTATCAAATATATTAGGAGGGTCATTATCAAAACCAACTATAAAGCCTCCTTGTACTTCAAGTCCGGCAGCTTGTATTTTTTTTACACTTTCTACTAAATCGCGATTTTTATTTTGAATTTTGTTACATTCTATCAAACTCTCTTCATTAGTCGATTCTATACCTACGAATACTGCTTCAAAACCAGCTTTCACCATAAGCTGCATTAGTTGTTCGTCATCTGCAAGATTAATGGAGGCCTCTGTATTAAAATAAAATGGATTTTTCCTTTTCTCAGTCCACTGAATAATTGCGGGAAGAATTTCTTTTTTTAATTTAACTTTATTGCCTATAAAATTATCATCAACAAAAAATACAGGTCCCCGCCAACCGGTTAAATATAATTTCTCTAATTCAGCAATCACTTGCTCTTGCGTTTTTGTGCGTGTTTTTCTTCCGTAAAGAACTGTAATATCACAAAAGTCGCAGTCATAAGGACACCCGCGTGAATATTGAAGATTCATTGAAGTATAATTTTTCATTGATACAAGATCCCAAAGCGGTAATGGAGTTGTTGTAATGTCGGGAAAATCTTCGGAAGTGTATTTATGTTTCGGATTACCAGATTGAAGATCCCGTAAGAATTGCGGAACCGTTATTTCTGCTTCATTAAGAACAAGGTGATCAACATTTTCATAATATTCGGAACTGCTCGTAAATAAAGGGCCACCACAAACAATTTTAGCGTTTAACTTTTCGCATTGTTCTATTACTCTATTTACCGACTCACTTTGAACAGACATTGCGCTGATGAAAACATAATCAGCCCAAATTATATCTTTAGCAAAAAGATCTTTAACGTTCATATCAATTAATTTAACATTCCACTCACTCGGCAGCATTGAAGCCACTGTCAACAAACCCAGAGGAGGGAAACTCGCTTTCTTCGATACAAATTTCAAAGCGTGCTTAAAGCTCCAAAATGAATCTGGATATTCGGGGTATACCATTAATATATTCATTCTATAGTTCTCACAATTACTTCTTTAAAAATTATATTTGCGTATAAGTTTATTATTTTTTGCTAATACAGTATTTCTTAAAAAGAGCCCACACAATTTTTTTTATATAGATAAGCATTTTAAAGATATATTTAAATAAAAATATTACTTCATATGATGCATTTATCATTTAACTTATTTAAATATCGTCATATTTTTTAGAGGAGGACTATTATGATTTGATTCGTAGGACAATAAACAGAAACAACATTATATCTATTGCCTTATTTGATAGAGAGTGCGGGGAAAAGAATGATATAATTAATAAATTAGAATTTATTGAGATATTTCAGCGGATATAATTCTTGAATATTCACACAATAACCTATATTGATTAAATTAGATTGCCGGTATTGAATGATGAATTAATTTGTAATACAAAACTATAACACTCCGAAAGTCGGAATGGTATTAACATGTCAATTAAACCGGCAACTATTTTCTAACAAATGTTTTTGATTTTTTTACTTTAAAAGACCGTGGTTATTTTTTTCGTTTTTTTTGTCCCTTTTAGCCGCTTTTTTTTCTTTCATTGTTTTAGCCGGTTCTTTCTTTGTACTCTTTTTAGAATCCTGACTCTTACTCATGATTATTCCCCTTTTAGGTTTAGCAAATATTCTTGATTATAATATCTGTTGTAACTACGTATATCTTATTTGAAAATCATAACTTCATAATAATTAGAAACAAATAATTAACTGAGGACCAAAAGGTGAAGGGTAATATCTGTTTGTCCGGTTAACAATTAAGAAATAATAAAAAGACTAATTACCGTATAAAGTTGTTAATTAAGAGATAAAACTCTTTACTCTTTCCATTCAATCAATTTGTTCAAGCCAATTATATGCCTCTTGCATTCTGTCTGAATAAAAATACTTAATGACACTCCAACGGCTATTTTTTGTAATTGGTACCAATAAATTAGAATCATCCCCAGTATTTTTAATAACAATTGCAATCCTGTCTGAATTCTTAAAACCAAATTCCTGCAACTCGTCCCCGGAAGCGTAAATTTTATTTACAGGACCGGGCATTATAGTATCAGTGTGGTCAATTAAAAACTTTGTGCAGTCATTTTTATGAGCAAGTTTTAACGATTCTTTAGAATATTTTTCTGCAATCTGAAAGTTAAGTCTCCCTTTCATTTTAATGACTACAATCATTTTATCCGGAAGGTAGTCAATTATATAATCCATTTCGTAGTCCTTATTTTCTTTAGTTATCACAAGTTAAATAGAATCCTGTCATCAAACCAGTTAAATCGGAAATATACTTTATGAAAAAGGGAGCAGTTATAATTCTGCACACATAGCAATTAAACATGATTTTAAACAATTAATAAGTAGGCGTGCTTACAGAATCTGGGGTGTGAGAAAAAGAATTCAATTTTAAATAAAAAAAATCCCGGCAATTGCCGGGATTTAAGATCTGAAAAACTATTTTTTAGTTGACTAATCTAACTTCAGATGCTTGAAGACCTTTTGCACCCTGAGTAACCGAAAACTCAACTTTATCATTTTCTTCTAAAGATTTGTAACCATCACCAATAATTGACTTAAAATGTACAAATACATCTTCGCCGCTTGCTTGTTGAATAAAACCAAAACCTTTTGTGCTGTTAAACCATTTAACAGATCCTTGTTTGCGCTCTGCCATAACAGTGCTCCTTTTGTAAATAAATTGATTGAAAATATTGACAGGGCTCTAAAATCTGTGGGAAAGTTTTGAATTGCTTCTACTTCTACATCTACAAATACCCGTTTTAGCGGGCTTACTTTAAAGTTACTGCCTTACAGCCTTAAACATACTGGAAATATTATTAAAAACCTAATTTTATTTACTATGATATCGGTAGACCCATAAATGATTTTGTTTATTTTATTCTGCTCTGTTTCTTTTCAATAAAAGCTATATTCTAAGCAGAACATTATTCTTAATATGTATTAACAAGTGGTTCTAAATACTTTTTTGATTTGATAGAACTAACAAATTCAATATATTCCCTCTCTAATTTTTTCAACAATTGGTGCTGTAATTAATTTTTGTTGTTTTTTAATGTAGCATTAATTCAATCGGTGTTTTTTAAGCGAAAGTTATTTTTGGTGTTGTTTAAATTGTTGTGCTTTTAATATTTACTTCATATGTTAACAGCATATTTAGATTTTTTGATAAAATTTATTCACATCTTATACCGGATTCATTTTTAATTTTGCCGGATATGTTTTATAAATAATTTGTTATATGCGCCCGTAGCTCAACTGGACAGAGCATTTGACTTCGGATCAAAGGGTTGAGGGTTCGAATCCTTCCGGGCGTACTATTCTACAAAACAATATAAATTTTCTAAAGAGTCCTCCACTTGTTATTTTCCGAAGATCATTACAAATTTATGTACGCAGCTTTGGCAGAAGCTCAAAAAGCATTTGATGAGGATGAAATTCCTATTGGAGCGGTTGTAACGTATAAAAACCAAATAATTGGGAAAGGTTACAATCAGGTGGAAAAGCTAAAAGACGCTACAGCACACGCCGAAATTATTGCGATAACGGCCGCATCGAACCGGTTATCATCAAAATATCTTAATGAATGCGACATATATATTTCGCTTGAACCCTGCGTAATGTGCGCCGGCGCAATTTTATTATCACGCTTGAGTAATGTGTATTTTGCATCATTCGAGACTAAATTCGGCGCCGCAGGTTCATTATATAATCTGTTGGAAGATAATAAATACAACCATAAACCTAATGTTTATTCGGGATTGTACGAACAAGAATCTCAATTATTAATGAGTGAATTTTTTAAAAAAACAAGAGAAAAAAATAAATCGGTTTTATGATTGGATATTACTATCCAAATAAAATTCTTATTCATTATATTTAAATTCGTGTTTATAATAATTAATCATTCGGGATATTCTCATGCAACTCATCATATTCGGTGCACCTGGTGTTGGAAAAGGGACTCAAGCGAAAATTATTTCTGAAAAATTGAACATCCGTCACATCTCCACTGGCGATATACTGAGGGATTCAATCCAAAAAGATACGGTTACCGGGCATAAAGCTAAAGAGTATATGGACAAAGGATTTTTAGTCCCTGATGAAATTATTGGAGAACTTGTTAAAGAGGCGCTTGATTGTGAAGATTGTCATAAAGGATTTATTTTGGATGGATACCCCAGAACAATAGATCAAGTTAAAATTTTAGACAATATTCTCGCCCAACTTGGGAGAGAAGATTTTACACTTATTAAATTGGACGCTGATGTTGATCAGCTTGTGGATCGCCTTACAAGCAGGCGCGAATGTTTAAATTGTAAGTCAATTGTAAATCTGAAACTGCTGGATAAACCCGATACTTGCCCGGTTTGCGGGAAAACTAATGTATTTGCTAAAAGAAAAGATGATGACGCGGAAATTATTCGTAACAGATTAAAAATATATAATGAAACTACACGCCCAGTGCTGGATTATTATATGGGCAAAAAAACTATTGTGCGCGTTGTAGGAACTAACCCTATCGAAAAAGTAACTGAAGATATATTAGCGGCTTTAAAAGTATAATCGATTTCATTCTTTTTTAGATTTTAATTTTACTTTAACCGCTTTACCATTTTCGAGCTTTAGTATATTTGCATTCACTCTTTTGACAATTTCGTAGTTATGCGTAGCAAAAATAACAGAAGTTCCTCTTTGACTAATCTTCCGAAGTATATCTAATATTTCTATTGATGTTTCAGGATCCAAATTTCCAGTTGGTTCATCAGCTAATATTAACATGGGATCGTTAATTATGGCTCTTGCGATAGCAATACGTTGTTTTTCACCGCCCGAAAGCATATTGGGCATATTTTTTTGTTTATGAGTTAAACCCACTTCCGACAGCACAGTGTATACTCTTCTTTTAATCTGTTTCCGCGGCGTGCCCGTTATTTCCAAAACAAACGCTAAATTCTCATAAACGTTTCTATCTTCGAGAAGTTTGAAATCCTGAAAAATAATTCCAAGTTTTCTGCGAAGAAAAGGAATTTTATTTGATTTCATAGTGTCCGAACTGAATTCGCCCACTTGCACATATCCGGATTGAGGCATTTGATTCATATATATCAATTCCATCAATGTACTTTTACCAGATCCGCTTTTCCCAATTAGAAAAACAAATTCCCCTTCATCTACCGAAATATTAAGATTATTGAATACAGGTTGATTACTGTAACTGAATTCCACAGAATTAATATTTAGCATCAATCATATTTCCTTAATACAAATTGAACACGCTCACTCTTCCGATCCGCATTGTCGAAAGTAAAAAAATCAAAACAATTGCTAACATACATATTTGTGTCATCTATAACTTCAAAATAATTCTCGAACTCAAAGACTTTTTGTCTATGAATTTCACTTATTGTATTTCCTTCGGGCAGCTCTAAAAAGAAAGTATTCGTGTGAATCATTTCATTGGAATCAAAATCACTAACCTGCCTGTATTTAATCCCATTATATTTACCATGTCTGTTAAGGTATTTTACATTATTAATACTGTTCAATTCAAGGCTGGCATCAAAAGTAAATATTCCGCCCGGATCCAGAATATTTTCGACAGCAGTAAAAAATTGTAAAAGTTCTTCTTTGCTCATCAGATAGTTGACGCTATCGAAAGTACAAAATACAGTGTTAAAATTGGACCTGAAAGGAAGCATTTTCATATCGCAGCAAACTTTTAATATTTCCCTGTCATTATTTTGAATTAGCATCTCCTTAGAAAAATCACTAACGATAATTTGATCCGTAAAACGAAGAATGTTTTTTGCTAGTTTACAATTTCCGGCAGCTATTTCTAATGATTTGTGCAGATCAAGTTTATAATAATCCGAAATATCATATATATACTCCGCCCATCCGTTATAATCTATTTTCCGCATCAAATGATCGTAAACCTGGGCTAAATATTTATATTGTTTTGCTGTCATTTTTTATTTCTGTTTGATGATATTTTACGTGCCTGATTAAATGCTTGTTTCATACTGGACTGATCAGCTTTATTTTGCCATGCTATGTTAAAAGCTGTGCCGTGATCCGGCGAAGTGCGTACAAAATTTAGGCCGGCTGTATAATTAACACCTCCATAAAAATCGAGCATTTTAAATGGTATCAATACTTGGTCATGATACATCCCGACCACACAGTCATAATCTTTATATAACTTTTTTGCAAAAAAAGCGTCCGGCACAAAAGGACCAATAAAACTATTTCCCAATTTTTTAAGAACAGGTTTAATAACCTTTTCTTCCTCAGAACCTAAAATCCCTCTTTCACCCGCATGCGGATTTAACCCCAAAATGGCAATTTTAGGCTTCGGTATTTTGAAATCATGCATCAGGCTTTCATTTAAAATAGAAAGTTTGTTTAATAATAATTTTTCTGTTAACATCTTCGGAACCTTTGCTAGAGGTTCATGAATTGTGACAAGCGCACTTCTTAATTTTTTTGAAAGAAACATCATAAGATAGTTTCCTGTAGTGGAAACAGAAGCGAAATACTCGGTATGTCCCGGGAAATCGAAACCTGCTTTTGAAACAGCTTCTTTTGAGATAGGCGCTGTAATAACTGTTAAGGACAAACCTTTAGAAATTATTTGTGACGCAAAACGCAAAGCTTTAACACTTGCTTTGCCCGAAGCCAGAGTGGGTTTGCCGGGCGATAAATTAAATTGACCGATATCCAGTAATATAAGAGGGTTAGTAATCCCTTCAATTTTATCGATGGAGTTGATTTCGGCATAAGCTAAATTTATTTCGGATTTTTTTGATATCGAATTAAAAACTTTTGAGGGACAAACAAATATAAACTGTTCATTTTTATTAAGTTTAGTATCCCGAATTAATTTTATTGAAATTTCCGGACCAATGCCGTTAATATCACCGCATGTTATAATATATCTGGTCATTTTCAGTTTATTAGAATGTAGTTACCAAGTCCGGCTTTATCTTCGAAAACAAATTTTCTGTTTATACTGCCGCCGTAGTACCAGAACTCGAGTGTTTGATTACTTTCGCTGTACGTTCTTTCAATTTTTTCAGGTCTGCCAAATTTTATATAAATTTTCCCCCTGTCAGATTCTGAACCATTATCGATATCTAATGATCCAAATTCTAAATCAGCTGTATCAACTCTACAATAAAACTCGTTCATAACTTCGTTGTAGGGAGTCGATTTATCAGGATCATATTTTGACCAATATTTTTTTAATTCTTCATAATATTTTTCTTTATCAACAGAAAGCAATTTATTTAGCTCTTTTTCTTTCTCTATATTTCTTAGAATTCTGATAGCTCTTTCGTTGTCAGATAAACTAAGCGGTTTATGCACCCACAATACATCCAGAAAGCCATGTTTTATGTTAGGTTCATCTTTAACTTCGATTGTTATTCTGCCTTCATTCAATTTGTTACTGAAATTATTTATCAAATAAAAGCTAAACGTAGTATCAGAAATATCACCTTGCCTGATTAAAATTGATTTGTTTTCAATTTTAAAATCTGGGATGCCTGAGATTACTTTTTCTCCAATGACAGTAAAGCTGGAATCATTCTGCTGTTTGATCTTGAATGTTAACTCAGGAGCAGAAGTTTTAATTATTGGAATCAACACCGAATAAGATTTGTCGGAATATGGTATCGTACCAGAGTAATTACAAAGGAGGTATTTATATAAACCATCTTCAGATTTAATATCTTTAATCACTATTGGATTTAAAATTTTTGAAGTATCTCTGGAGGCAATAATTAGTTCTTTGGGCGGTATTTTAATTTTTTTGTCGGAATTAATTAATTCAACATCCGCGTATATTTTAGCCTCACCAAAAGGAATTTCTAGTGAAACCATTCCTTCAACATAATGATTTGCGGAATTTGTTAAAGAGTAATCATATATGGATACATTTTTAGAATCGGAAATCCGCCCAGTAACATTTCCATTTTTAAATGTTTCTACGAAAAAATTCAATCCGGAATTATACATATTCTTATCTTTTACGAAAACTAAGCTTTCGTATGATATTCTATAAGTAATATGTAAAATAGAAGAACTGTCTTCGGGGAATTGATTTATTTCCCAAAAAAATGAATTATTTCGCAATTGAGCGAACATATTCATCGATAGAATTAATAGAATAATTAGAATTCTCATAGTACACTAATTAGTGAAAGGAATGCTTTTTAACAAGTTAAAATGCAGAATTGTGCCCGAAAATATTTTTACACTAAAGTAAGAGAAATTAAATATCACTAATTATTCATGCTATTTAAAAATTCTTTATTGTTTTTCGTTCCGCGCATTTTATCAAATAAGAAATCCATAGCCTCAATAGGGTCAAATTCACTAAGTATTTTTCGTAAAATCCACACCTTGTTGAGTTCCTCATCTTTCATTAATAATTCTTCTTTTCTAGTTCCTGATCGATTTACATTAATGGCAGGGAAAATTCTTCTATCCGAAAGATCTCTGTCCAAAACTAATTCCATATTTCCAGTACCTTTGAACTCTTCAAAAATAACTTCGTCCATTCTGCTTCCAGTTTCAATAAGAGCTGTCGCAATTATTGTTAAACTTCCGCCATCTTCCGTATTTCGCGCGGCACCGAAAAATCTTTTAGGTTTCTGGAGTGCATTGGAGTCAACACCACCGGAAAGAATTCTACCGCTATGAGGTATAACAGTGTTATGCGCGCGGGCTAATCGTGTAATACTATCCAATAATATCACAACATCCTCTTTTGCTTCCACCAGTCTTTTAGCTTTTTCAATTACCATATTTGCTACCTGCACATGGCGCTCAGCAGGTTCGTCGAAAGTTGAACTGATTACTTCCGCCTGCACTGATCTTTGCATATCAGTAACTTCCTCAGGACGTTCATCTATAAGAAGCATTATTAATTTCACTTCAGGATGATTACGTGTAATTGAATTAGCAATTTTTTGGAGAAGAATAGTTTTACCGCTCTTGGGAGGAGATACAATTAACCCTCTTTGACCTTTACCAATTGGGGCGAGCAGATCTACAATTCTCATTGAATACTCACCCGGTGCTGATTCCAGTCTTATTCGTCTTGTAGGGTAAAGTGGGGTCAAATTATCGAACAATGTTCTCTCGCGTGTCTCTTCGGGATCTTTTCCGTTAACGGCTTCAACTCTTAACAACGCAAAGAAACGTTCTCCTTCTTTTGGAGGACGCACCTGACCGCTCACAAAATCTCCGGTTCGTAGACTGAATCTTTTAATTTGTGATGGCGATACGTAAATATCGTCGGGTGAAGGTAGATAGTTATAATCTGCAGATCGTAAGAACCCGTATCCATCCGATAATACTTCAAGCACTCCTTTTGAGAAGGTCAAACCGTCTTTTTGAGTCTGGGCTTCTAGTATTTTAAAAATTAGTTCCTGTTTTCTTAAATCACTGTAACCCAGTATTTTATAGTCTTTAGCGATCTGATGCAATTCTACAATCTTTTTGGACTGCAGTTCTGAAATATCCATTGGCATAACGAAATTCCTAAAAAAAAGTTTTGAAATATTTTAATGATTTGTCAAGATTAGATTTCGGGGATAATAGTTAAAAAATGATTTTTTGTTTTCTCGAAAGGAACAAGAGGTTCATCGAAAATCTACCCCAATTAAAAATAAATGTCAAGTATTATTTATTAAATTTGCTTTTATTTCGCCTAAAATATAGATACTGCCTATAACTACAAGACAATTTCCTTCATTGTTAGTAATATAATCTTTAATATAGTCCGCGGGTGATATTAAAGGAATTGCCGAAATCCCTGCTTTTTTACAAATCTTCATCAGCTCATCTATAGTTGCCGCTCTTTCATATTCTATAGTCGTCACTAAAATATTATCGAAATTTTGTATAAGTTTTTCAATAATGTCCGAAATATTTTTATCCTTCATTGCCCCATAGATTACAGTTGTTTTGCCATAATTATTCTTTTCTTTGGCAAATTCTTTAAGAAATATTTCTACTCCTTCGGCATTATGAGCTGAATCGAAAATTACTCGGGGAGATTTGTTGTAAATTTCGTACCTGCCTACTATGCCAGTGTTTTTTACAACGTTATTTATACCGTTTAAAACACAATTAATGGATATTTCATCTAAAGTATTAATTATTGTAAGAGCAGCTAAAGAAGCATTTCTTAATTGATGAACTCCTTGCATCGGTGTCTTATATAAACTTATATAATCATTTTTATAAGGAATTTTTATATAATCATCATATAATTCTAAATTGTCTTCCATAAAAATAAGCTCTGAGTTTTTTTGTCGGGCGTCTTCAATAAAAATTTGTTTTGCTTCAGGCGCTAAAGATGAAATAAAAGCTCGGCTGTTATTTTTTATAATCCCGGCTTTCTCCCGTGCGATTTCAGACAAAGTATTCCCTAAAATATTTGTGTGTTCCAAACTTATTGATGTAATAATGCTCGCGATCGGCGAAAATGTATTTGTAGCGTCCAGCCTGCCGCCTAAACCGGTTTCAATTACAACGTAATCAACTTTATAGTCTGAAAAATATTTAAATGCCATAGCAGTAGTCAGTTCAAAAAAAGTGGGGCTGTTTAACTCAATATATTCATCCAATTCAGTCATAAATATTCTAACAAAATCGTCATGTATAGGGATTCCATTTATTCTTATACGTTCGTTAAATTTTACAAAATGCGGAGATGTATAAAGTCCGACATTAAAACCGGCTTCTTGAAGTATACTTGAAATAAAAGAGGCCGTACTGCCTTTGCCATTGGATCCCGCAATGTGAAATCCTTTGATATTTTTTTGAGGATTACCAATACGATCGAGAAGTTTATAAATGTTATCTAGACCGAGTTTAACACCAAACTGGTGCAATGCAAATAATTTATTAAGAGCCGTTTCGATGTTCATGCTAGATTTTATAAGTGGCAATAAGATCAGTAATATTTGTTATAGACATTTTATTGCAGTAGTTGATTAATCCTTCGATTATTTCTACACCCGCTGCAGGATTAACGAAATTAACTGTTCCTAGTTGAAATGCGCTCGCCCCGCAAATCATAAATTCGATTGCATCTTTCCAATTCATAATTCCGCCAATACCTATAATAGGTATATCCACTCTGCGGCTTATTTCTAGTACTTTTGCCAGCGCAACCGGTTTAATTGCCGGTCCGGAAAGACCGCCCGTAATATTTTTTATTTTAGGTTTACGAGTATATATATCGAATGAAGTTCCTACTAAAGTATTTATAGCTGATACTGCATCCGCCCCTTCCTTACGAGCCGCCTCCGCAAAATCAGCAATATTAGCAACATTCGGCGAAAGTTTAATAATAATCGTTTTGTTTGTGACACCACGCACCAGCTCAGTTATTCTGCCAACTGCTTTAACATCATTGCCAAAAATCAGTCCCCCTTCTTTTACATTAGGGCACGAAACATTAATTTCAAACGCTTTTATAATTTCTTCTTTATTAAGAATGCGTGTGCATTCCACATATTCCTCAATACTGCCGGCAGCTATATTACATATCAAAGTCGAGTTCACTTCCTTAAGAAATGGAATTTTCGTTTTAATAAATTCTTCTAGACCAACATTAGCAAGCCCTATGGCATTTAACATGCCTGCCGGAGTTTCTACAATTCTTTGAGGCGGATTTCCTTTGCGTGGTTTTAGTGATACTGACTTTGTAACAATTGCGCCGATTTTGCTTAAATCCATGAATTCACTGATTTCGTTTCCGTATCCTACGGTGCCCGAAGCCAGCATAACGGGGTTTTTAAGTTTCAACGAACCTATTTCAACTGATAGATCTGGAATCATATAACCACATCTTTGATATTAAAAACCGGACCGTCTTTACAGACTAAATAATACTTATCGCTTTCTTCAGCTTTTTCAATAGGACATCCCTGACAAATCCCAAAACCGCAGGCCATCGCACATTCAACTGAGACTTCGCAATTGATTTCATGCAACAGGCATAATTCTTTTAACGCTCTAAGCATTGGGTTAGGACCGCAACCAAAAACTTTAATTTTCGACTTATCTAAAAGTGGAATATGTTTTTCGAACAATTGTACAACATTTCCTTTATAACCCATCGAACCGTCATCGGTTGAGATTTCATAATTATGTAACCCATAAGTATGAATTTGATTCTCAGTCCTTCCACCTAAAAATATTTTATAGGGTATTGAACCATCTAAACTTCTTGTTAAGTATGGAAAAGGTGCTACACCAATACCACCGGCAATAAATATAGCGGTTTCATATTCACTTTTGTAATTAAATCCTTTGCCTAACGGACCTATCAGATCAATTAGATCCCCCTCCTTTTTATGGGATAAAAGTTTTGTGCCTTCGCCGTGTACTTCGTACATAAAACTTATATAATCACCTTCAACATCACATATGCTGAATGGGCGGCGAAGTAAGGGGAAATCTGATTCCGATACTTTGATATTACAAAACTGGCCGGGCAAAATTTTTGAAGCAATTTCGGAAGACAAACATTTAAGCAGAAAAACATTTTCTTGCAAAGCTGTGTTCGAAACTACAATTATCTTATAAATATCCACTTATTTTTAATTTTATTTTTTGTTTGACAAATTTACAATTTGTTTAACTGTTACCTAATAATTTTCTTTCTAACGCCGAAATTTTATCCAATCTTTTTTGATGACGTCCTCCTTCAAATTCAGTTTCGAGCCATTTTTTCAGTATGCTTTTCGCGGTTTCGTCTCCTATTGCTTTGACACCCAATACCAAAATATTAGCATCATTATGATTGCGGGCACTCCATGCAGTAAACTCATTATAGCAAGTAGCTGCTCTAATTCCAGGGATTTTATTTGCTGTTATGGCGGATGGAATTCCTGTAGCGTCGACAATAATTCCAAAATCGGCTTCATCGGCTATTACTTTTTGCGCTACTGCAATTGCGAAGTCGGGATAATCACAGGATTTTTCGTCATTCGTGCCAACGTCAATTATACAATAAGATTTTTCAATTAGAATTGATTTCAGCACTTCCTTCAATTGCAAACCAGTATGATCGCAGCCAACTACAATAATGTTCTGTTTAGTTTTATACTTTTTTACAATAGGCAACTCTTCCTGTAGAATAATATTAAGCTCTTTAATTTTATCCTTTGCCAATGGAGTTATTAAAACATTTTTGTCAACTGTTAAAAACTTACTCCCATTAGTGTAAGCCGCTAGAACATCCCCTTCCGTAATTACTTTTTTCATGTAAGTTATGTGTAATTTTATAAAAGATTATTACGTTTATTCAATTTTAGGTGATCGACGACCAATTTTACCGATTGCGCCTTCTCTCTATCACAAATTAACAAAGCATCATCAGTTTCAATAACAATTAAATTTTCAACTCCAACAACCGCGGTAAACTTTTTCTTTGAATGGATATAAGAACCTTTAGTGTCCCCACAATAAACGTCCCCATCTTTAACATTATAATTTTCATCTTTTTCGGATAGTTGATAAACTGCTTCCCAACTGCCCACGTCATTCCAATCAAATACACCTTTAATCACAAATACTTTTTTTGAATGTTCCATTATACCGTAATCGATAGAAATACTTTTTAGTTGACCGTATTCTCGAAGTAAAACATTCTCAAAGTCAGGTGAATTAATTGACTGGCTGATCTTAACAAGTCCTTCATGAAGTTCGGGCATAAATTTGTTTATTTCTTTCATTATTATGCTTGCTTTCCAAATAAACATTCCAGAATTCCAAAGAAAATCGCCCGAATGTATAAATCGTTCCGCAGTCTCAAGGTTAGGTTTTTCGGCAAAGGTTTTAACCTTAAAAATATCATCGCCTTCTTCGACACCATCACATTGAATGTAACCATAGCCGGTTTCCGGACGAGAAGGATTAATTCCAATTGTAACAAGAGCTTCTTTTTTATCCGCGAATTCGGTAGCCCGTATAATAGTATCTCTGAATTTTTGCTCATCATGAATAAGATGATCGGCAGGAAGTACAATTGTTATGGCATCTTTATTTATGCTTTCAATTATAACCGATGCTAAACCGATGCATGCAGCTGTATTTTTACCGAAAGGTTCTATAATAATATTTTTTTCAAGAATTGAAGGAAGTTGCTGGAGTATACCTTCTTTTTGGATTTTATTGGTAACAATAAATATGTTTTTCGGATCAATAATACCATTAAGACGTTCAACAGTATTTTGAATAAGAGATTTTTCACTAAAAATGCTTAATAATTGTTTTGGTTCTTTCTGTCGGCTTCGGGGCCAAAACCTAGCGCCAACACCACCGGCCATAATTACGGCAAATAATTCCATTATAAGTCCTTATTTATACATTAAAATTTGCTCGCCAAACTTTTCGGCTTTGTTCAGATAATTTGTTACATCAACTTCTTTTCTTTTTAGCACCGCGACTATAACTATTAAACATGCACGCAGACTTTCTATTATCTCTTTATCAGGGGTAAGTTTTCTATTTGCTATAAGTTTTAATCCTACTCCAAAAATTACGTGCATGTTGGAAATAAGTTTAAATCCTACTGACTCGGCGTAATCAGCATTTTTTTTAATAACATCAATATAGGATTTTATTTCTATTTCATCGTACTCGTGCGCAGCCATTCTTATAAGCAACGCCTCAAGATTTCTTATTGGTTTAATTATATTTTTTTGAAAATCCTCAAAATTAAATTCACCTTCGCGTTCACTTTCTTTTTCCAGTCCTTCAAAAATTATCTTCTCTTTTAATTCATCCCTCTCGCTTTGTCTCGGAGTAGGCTGTTTTATTTCTTCTTTAATTATTTTAATAATTTCTTTTTGTACTTTCGGAGGTTTTTCTTCCTCAACAAAATTGGTTTCCGGCGATATTTCCCCCTGTTTTAAAATTTCTCTAAGTCTCGCCGGGCTAACTATATCTAAAAAATTACTAAGAATTATAACCAACGAAGAACTTTGTTCCTTAAATTGATCCGACAATTTTAGAAAATCGACTTTTTCATTGGAGATTTTTGTTAGCATTTCCCCAAGTTTTATAGCTAATTTAGAAAGTTCTGTAATTTTTTTTAACCGTTGAATTTCAAGTCCAATGTTAGGCGAACTGCTCAAATGTTCTCGTAAAATTGCCACGGCTTCAATTTTCTCGGAATTAAGTCGAAGGTTGTTGGCCGCTACCACAAGTGATTGAATAATATATTTATTTACAAGATCCATTTATGCCTTATATGTCCGCGGAACTCTTTTACTTATATTACAAGTAATTTCATAAGGAATTGTATTTAACAGACTGCTCCAATGCCACGCGTCAATTTCATTATTACCGGATTTACCGAGGAGTATAATTTTATCACCCTCCCTAACTTTATCATTCTTAATTTCGAATGAAATTCTGTCCATAGTTACTCTTCCAACCTGGGAATAAAGTTTACCTTTTATGATTCCGTAAATTTTATTTGTAAGGTTTCTGTTCAGGCCATCAGCGTAACCTACTGGTACAGTGGCAACACGAGTATTATCTTTGGCAATAAACAATCTTCCGTAACTTACCGACTCCCCTTTTCTAATCTCTTTAATTGTACTTACTTTTGAGACTAAACTCATTACCGGTTTCAACTTTATTGATTCTGAAGTTTCCAGTGATGGGTAATATCCATAGAGAGCAATTCCCGGGCGCACCATATCAAAATAAGAATCTGACATATCTAAAATCGCCCCGCTATTAGCAGCATGCGCAAGTCCAGTATAAATATTTTTTTGTTTTAATGTTTCCACAATATACTTGAATCGCTCCAATTGAAGATTCGCGTATTTTTTATTTTCATCATCCGAAGTGGCAAAATGAGTATAAATTCCAGTTATCTCAATTTTTTTATTTGCTGCGAGTTTGGTTATCAGCTCGATCGCAGAATCGTAACTAATACCAATTCTGCCCATCCCAGTATCCACATTTACCTGGAGTTTTAGTTTTCGCCCCGAATATCCTATCAATTCTTTAATTTGTTTTTCTGATGCAACTGTTGGTTCAATATTATACTTAAGATAGTTATTAATTTCGGATAATTGAACAGGAGCAAATATTAATACTGGTTTTTTAATTTTTAAACTTCGTAGTTCAATAGCTTCTTCCAACAAAGCAAAACCATAATAATCCGGACTTTTGTCGCCCAATGTTTCCAGCGATTTTGCGCATTGTATCATTCCATGACCGTAGGCGTCAGCTTTTATTACCGCCATTACTTTTGTTTGTTTAACTCTTTTCCGGATATTTAAAAAATTAAATTTTAAGTTCGAGAGGTTTATCTCAGCAACAGTTTCACGCATTATATTCAACCATTAAGTGAAAGAAAATGACACTTAAAAATAAAGGATTTATACATTATAAAAAAATTATATCGTTTAATTAAAACCTTTTACGGATTTGCGTTCAACTGATATGATATAACTGTTTTTATTTTACGGATTACAATAAAAATAAAAAATTTTGAAATTTTATTAAAATAGAACTTTTCCCTCATGATTTCGGTTATACTGCTAAAAAGAAAAGATATGATAGGATTCAGGTTCTCAGATTTTATACCAGAAGAAAACGGCAAATTTAAATTTGACGAATTATTAAAAATTTTTCTTCAGCTGCTTAATATCGCTTCCGGTAATGTATCGGAAGCTATTCAATGGTTAAACGAATTGGATCGTAAATATGAGTTTACTGATGATGATTACGCCATGGGAGATTTTATAAATGATTTAAAGGAAAAGGGATATTTGTTGGGTGAAGGCGAATCAAATAATAATTTTAAAATGACCGCAAAAACTGAGAAGGCTATACGTCAGCAATCTCTTGAACAAATATTTAATAAATTAAAAAAATCGGGTAATGGCAATCACTCTACCCCATTCAGCGGATCGGGGGACGAATCGACTTCTGAAAGGAGAGATTACCGATTTGGCGATACCCTAGATCAAATTGATGTTACAAATTCGTTAAAAAACGCGCAAATAAATCATGGATTAGACAGTTTCAAAATAACTGAAGATGATCTTGAGATTGAAGAAAAGGAGTTAAAAACCACCGCTTCAACGGTATTAATGATAGACATTTCTCATTCCATGATTTTATACGGAGAAGACAGAATTACACCCGCCAAAACCGTAGCTATGGCTTTAGCAGAATTGATTAACACGAGATATCCTAAGGACACACTCGACATTCTTGTTTTCGGAAACGACGCGTGGCCAATAGAAATTAAAGACTTACCCTATTTATCCGTTGGACCTTATCACACTAATACATTTGCCGGATTGGAACTTGCAATGGATATACTAAGAAGGCGTAAAACCAAAAACAAACAAATTTTTATGATAACAGACGGCAAACCTACATGTATTAAAGAGGGTTTACGTTATTATAAAAACAGTTTTGGCTTGGACAGAAAAATATTAAATAAAACACTCGATCAGGCTGGACGTTGCAGAAGATTGGGAATAACAATCACCACATTTATGATCGCCCGCGATCCTTATCTTCAGCAGTTTGTGAGGGATTTTACACAAGTTAATCAGGGCAGAGCTTATTACAGCAGTCTTAACGGTTTAGGCGAATATATATTTGAAGATTTTGTAAGAAACAGGAGAAGTACAGTTAGATAATTATTCCCTTTATTTGGAGCAAAATAATGCTGAAAAATTTTGAAAATATAAAGTCCTTCGGACAACTTAAAAGTAACGGCTACAAATCTTTGTCAATTAAAGATGAGATGCGAGAAAACCTTATAAACTTATTAAAAAAGGGGAATAAAACATTTGATGGTATAATTGGCTACAACGATACCGTAATTCCTGATATACAAACTGCCATACTATCGAGACATAATATTATTTTATTAGGATTAAGAGGACAAGCAAAAACAAGAATTGCGCGTATGATGATCAATCTGCTTGATGAATTTATTCCAGTTATAGCAGATTCAGAAATAAACGATGATCCGTTCCACCCTATTTCAAGATTCGGGAAAGATATTATTGAAGAACTTGGAGACGATACTCCAATAAGTTGGATTGGACGCGATGAAAGATACACTGAAAAACTTGCTACACCCGATGTAACTATTGCGGATTTGATTGGTGATGTTGACCCTATTAAAGCCGCCTCATTAAAATTACATTACTCTGATGAACGTGTAATTCATTTTGGATTAATTCCACGCTCACACAGAGGTATATTTGTGATAAACGAACTACCCGATTTACAAGCAAGAATTCAGGTGGCGCTATTTAATATTCTTCAGGAAAAAGATGTGCAAATCCGCGGATTTAAAATCCGCTTACCCCTTGACGTTCAGTTTGTTTTTACTGCAAATCCGGAAGATTATACTAATCGTGGTTCCATTGTAACCCCGCTGAAGGATAGAATAGATTCTCAAATTTTAACCCATTATCCAAAAACAATTTCCGATTCAAAAAAAATAACCAATCAAGAAGTACGTTTGACAAAAAATCAAATTTCCGATATTGTTGTCCCTGAATTACTTGAAAATTTAATAGAACAAATTGCATTTACAGCAAGGGAAAGTGAATATGTTGATTCTAAAAGCGGAGTCTCGGCCAGACTAACAATATCGGCTTACGAAAATTTGATTTCCTCTGCCGAACGAAGAATGTTAATAAACAACGAAAAAAAGACATATGTAAGAGTTTCGGATTTGACCAGTATAATTCCTTCAATAACTGGTAAAATTGAACTTGTATATGAAGGTGAGTTGGAAGGGCCTGTAAAGGTAGCACAGATACTTATTAGTAAAGCGATAAGGCAAATGTTTTTGCAGCTTTTTCCAAATCCCGAAAACATTAAGAAAAAAAATATGGATAATCCTTTTCAACCGATTACCCTTTGGTTTGGCAACGGAAACAGTGTGGATATTCTTACTGACATATCCGCCGAAAAATACAAAGAAGTATTAAACTCTGTTCCCCACCTTGCCTCATTCGTGGAAAAATTTCATCCGGATCTTGATGAAAAATTAAAACTTTTGATGATGGAATTTGCATTGCACGGTCTCGCGGAATTTTCCCTTATCAGCAAACATCACCTCGAGTTCGGCAACAGGTTCGAGGATATGTTTAGCAGTATGTTTAGTCAAAGCAGCTATGATGAGGATATAAACGAAGATGAGTCTTATCCTTAATAATAAACTTTTTACTCAACATTCAATTTTTATTTGATTTAATAATTTTATATTATGGTTTAATTATTATTATTAAACAATAAGGTTATTTTATGCTGGTTACTACTACAAATAATATTGAAGGCGCAAAAGTTGTTAAATATTTGGGTATGGTTTCAGGAGAAGCTATTTTAGGCGCAAATATTTTTAAGGATTTTTTCGCTGGCATAAGAGATATAGTCGGCGGAAGATCCGCAGCTTACGAAAAAGAACTTAGGCAGGCTAAAGATATTGCCGTTAGTGAAATGGTTGAACAAGCGCAAGCATTAGGCGGAAATGCCGTAATAGCTGTTGATCTGGATTATGAAACTATCGGAGGCAGCATGTTGATGGTATCTGCAAATGGAACTGCGGTTGTTTTAGAAAAATAAGCGACGATATTATTTCGTTATCCTAAAATAATTTTGATACCGAACGATAAAATTAGTTTTGCATTCGGATATTTGATAAAGATTGTTTTGAATGTAGTAATAAACTCGAAGTTTAATTTTTCAAATTAATTGAGTTCAGGAAGTATCTACTTTTTTTTTGATACGTTAATTCTTATTAGGTATCATTCAATATTATTGTGAATTTCGATCCGCTTCCTTTTACACTTTCAACTTGTATGTCAGCATCATTTAATCTACAGTATTCTTTTACCAAGGCGAGACCAAGTCCATTGCCCTCGAATTGTCTTGTATAACCTTGTTCTTCCTGACTGAATTTTTGGAATAAATGAGGTAAGTATTCTTCGGATATTCCTATTCCGGTATCTATTATATCTAAAATAACATAAGTCCCTGATTTATATAAATGCAGAACTACTTCCCCTTCACGTGTATACTTTATCGCGTTGTCTACAAGGTTTATAATGGAATGGGAAATAGTATAAGTGTCTATTTTTACTTTATATTCCGGAGGTAGTTCGTTATTAAAAATTAATTTCAAGTTCTTCTCAGCAGCGGCATGTTTAAATTCTATCATTATCGGTTTTATTATTCTTTCAGCTATTTTCTCCTCAACAAAATCCGGTTCCAAAGTTCCTGTTTCAATCTCCGACATGTTAAGTATCAGATTTATTGTCCTAACGAGTCGAGCCGCAGAGTTTTCAATCGCATTAAAGCTAATCAGATTATCCTCCGTCAGCTGATCCGCTAAGTCCATCTTTAACAAGGAACTGAAATTCATGATCGCATTTATAGGTGTACGTATTTCATGCGACATTTGTGCTAAAAATTCCGATTTTAATTTATCGGATTTTTCGGCTTGCTCCTTCGCTTTAAGTAATTCGCTCCTAACCTCTTTCTGAATTGTAATATCTCTGATAGAAAAAAAATACATTTCGTTTAAGTGGTTACTCAGCAGATGTAAATTTGAATCGGTTATAATCTTTTTACCGTCTTTTTTTAGATGAGCCCATTCGTATCTAGTAGTTTTATTATAAAAAACTGTTTCCATTATTGTCTTCATTTTATCTTTACTAAGAATACCTTCGGACTGAAATTTTGGAGATAACAGTTCAAGCGGCATTCCCATAAGCTCTTCCTTGTTATAACCGAATAAATCCATAGTTCTCTTATTAAAATCAATAATTTTACCTTTTTCAACTATTATTATGGAATCATTAGATTCCTCAAATAGTATCTGATATTTTGAGCTGCTTTGATTAAGCTTGTCATCTCTATCCTTAAGTACTTTTAAGCTTTTTTCAAGTTCCTTCTTTTTGATATCCAAAATTCTCTGATACCGATTACCGACCTCCTCAATGAGCGAAGAAATTATGGATACTGCGGCAAAGACTCCAATAAACCTTAATTTGAATAAAAAATTATATTTTTCATAAGAATAATCAGATACAAAGTAAATGATGAGAATAAAGCCAATTGCCGATGAAACTAAGAAACCCTTTTTACCCCCTAATAAAAATGGCGCTATAAATGGAATTACAAGAAGTCCCAAGTGACTGGCACCATCAGTATCTGAAGACAACATTGAATAAAGGAGAATTAGAGAGAGAATAACAATAAGTGATATTGAAGCAATCTCTAATTTATTGGATTTATATAATTGCGTGAGCCCGATAAAAAAAAGAGTAGCACTAATTAAACCAATAATACCGCGTGTTGAATCACCATTAATTAAGGATAATGTGCCAAAAATAAGAAAAGCGATTGTTACAATACCGATCACTAAATGTAGTAAAATTGCCCTAAAAGTTACTTCGTTGCCAATATTTTCCGAATTGGAATCCGACATTATTTTTACTTTCAGCCGCTTATAATAGTTAAACCAGCCTATTTTCAATCGATATTTCCTATAAATATGACATTATTGAGTATTATCGCAAAATACTATTCATTCTTTAATTAAAACTCATTTTTTATAAAAAAAAATTTTTTTGACTATATATTATTAAAAGGCGACAAAGATTAAGAAAATTATTGTTTAAATCTAGATTTTACCGGGCAGGGATTTTATGTTGAATAATAATATTTCCATTCTGGAGTAACTTAGTAAATAGTTTTATCTTACTCTAAAATTGTTAGGAATATAATTGTGATATTCTGAAGCGGTAATTCTTTTGAAAACAAAGCCGGAGATCAAATATCTCCGGCAAAATTGCAAAATATAAATATTTTTTTTAATCAGCGTGTTTAGTTTTAAAACCTTTCTGCATCCAGCTTTTTGCAAAAAATAATGAAATAGGTGTGATAATGGCAATAAATCCATATATCAGCCACATCATTTCTGTGTTCATAGTTGCCGGTAAAGTGTCAGATGGACAATAATTCATCAGGAACCAGCCGCTGTAAAGTGAAGTGATAATTTTTGTAAGGAACCATGGGAATTGACCAATTCCCATATATATACCGGTCATGTTTTTAGGAGCTATTTCAGCAACCCATTGCAGGAATCTAGGCTGCCACATCGCTTCACCTATTGTCATTAAAACAAGGTATCCCATTAAAGTATATATGCTGGGGCCCATAACAAGAATAAATGTTGGCGAAGCCATTACAGCAGTTCCTATTATCATCATTGTATATGTGTCACGCTTGGAAGTTAACGCCGTAACCATTGGTGTAAGTATAAATATTAGTATTGGATTAAGATTTACAAAAAACTCAAAATTATCGCTCACAAAACCATCGAATGCTCTGCTTGTATATTGCGGCAGAGTAAGCCAGTTATGAGCGAACAAAGTTTGAACAGGAATTAAAATGAAAATAAAGAATAGAAATCGCAGATCTCTTAAAGGGAAATTTTTCAGATAAAATTTCATTTTTTCTTTTGTAGTCATTTCCGCCATTTCATCTTTTTCATCTTCTACATTTTCATTTCCATTTTCTTTACGAACCTGATTAACGGCTTTAACCATCGCTTTGTTTGTAATTATAAAAAGGACTACCATAATTCCAACAAAAGTTAAAGCAACATACACCCAAAATACGCCTGTTATTCCATAAGCTTTTCTAAGAGGAGGCGAAATAATAGCTGGTAAAAATCCGCCCAAATTCATAAGTGCATAAAGCATGGCGTAACCCATGGCAGCTGTATTTTTGTTAGTTAATTGTTTTACTCCCGCGTAACATGCAGGCTGATAAATACCATAGCCGAGAACTACACCCAAAATACCGAACATGGCAATGATATGAGAAGAATTACCAAAACCCGGAATTCCAAGTGAAGGAGAAACAGTAAGCAGAATACGTCCTATCAGCATCAATGAGAGAGCTATCAACAACGATTTACGCAGACCGATCCAATCGACTGTAGCTCCCAAAAGCAGCATCGCAATTGTAATACCGCCCGTAAGAAGACCCACCATCCAGCCAGCGTCAACATCGTTAAGACCAATAAAATCGTTAAAAAATATTGCTAAGAGACCTACAACACCGAAGTAAGTTAGTCCTTCCAATACATATGAAAGGTTTACGCCTAATAACCCTCGCGATGTATGCGCCAGATCTATAAATGGTTGGGTTAAATCGATTATGGTACTTTCAAAATATGTAAACTCCTCCGATTTGCCCTTATCAGATTTCTTTTGGAATAATACGAGAAGGAAAGCTAAAGGCGGCAGGACAATAGAAAACAGGAACCATAATGGTCCAGATAAACCATTTTTGATAGCGATCCTTGCAGTAGCAAGCACGAAAAAGATATATGCTATTACGGCAAGTCCGATAAATACAACTAATAAATCACTCATCTTTTACCTGATTTTATTTCAAGAATATATGTATTATTTAATCGACAAATTTATTTTCCGCAGACAAAAAAAAATTGATCAAGGCTAAATTCAGATAAATTAAATGATGTTAACCTCGGGCATAATGTGGATAGCAAATTTATTTTTTACTTCCTTTTGGATAAATTTTGAGAATTCGAGAATTTCGTTTCCACTTGCTCCACCGTAATTAATAATCACCAATGGCTGATTGACATGCGTTCCAACATTGCCTATCCTTTTCCCTTTTAATCCAGCTTTTTCTATCAACCAGGCAGCCGGTAGTTTAAAATGATTATAATCGACAACAAAGTGTGGCACATCCCCGTAGGATTGTTGAAGTTCTTCAAGTTTATCGGAGACAACAACCGGATTCTTAAAAAAGCTTCCCGCGTTTCCATATTTTTGGGGATCTGGTAATTTATTATTTCTGATTTCAGCAATAATCTCACGAACATCTTTTATTGAAAGATTTTCCGAATCTCTCTCATTTATTTTTTCTTTAACTGCTTGATAGTCGATATTTAATTCTGGGTTAATTGATAATCGTAAAACTATTTTTGTGATAACGTACTTACCTTTTAACTCATTTTTAAATACACTGTCTCGGTAACCGAATTCACATTCTTCCAGATTAAATTTTCTTCTTTCACCCGTAGCGATTTCAATTGCGTTTAAAGAATGGAAGATGTCTTTAAGTTCCACCCCATAAGCTCCGATATTTTGAACAGGCGCTGCTCCAACGGTACCTGGAATAGACGTTAGGTTTTCAATTCCTCCGTAATTATTTTCGATCGCAAAAGTTACCAAATCATCCCAAACAACCCCAGCTCCCGATTCGACCAAAACAAAATCATCCGTTTTATGAATAACTTTAATCCCTGTAATATTTGGATGGATAACTGTACCTTCATAATTCTGGGTTAGCAAGATGTTACTACCCGAACCGATTAATAGAATATTTTCAGAAGGATCGTTATTCGAAGCAAAATAACTTGAGGCGGAGTCAATTGAAAGCAGCTCCACAAATTTTTTCGTGGTAACGTCAATATGAAATGTGTTATAATTTTTTAAAGAATAATTTTCAAATAATTTCATTAAAAACCGTATTTACAAATCGTAATCTCCAAAAATATCTTTTGATATCCATAAAACAAAATATAAAATCATAACCAGTCAAGTTGCCAGACCTTATTTCCATCGGAATTTAGAATTACCGCTTTGTTCAAATCTGTTCTTAATATCTTTGTGCCAAATGAATTTAATTTATCAATCACTTCTTTTGATGGATGTTTAAAGGAATTAAATTGTCCGACACTTATTAAAGTTATATTTGGAGCTACAACATTTAGAAATTCATCTCCTGTACTGGTTTTACTACCGTGGTGCCCCGCTTTTAGCACATCCGAGGCCAGGAATTTTCCATATCGTTTAACCAAACGGGATTCAACCTGTCTGCCTGCGTCTCCAACGAACATTATTTCAGTTGAACCGTATACCACTTTAATAATACCACTCATATCGTTTGATGATTTTCTTATCAACCGAGTGTCATCAATTTCATTAAGAATATAAATATTAACTGTACCTATGTGCATAACGCTCTTGTTGTAATATTTTAATTCAGTATTGGATTCATTAATTAAATTCTCAAATTCTACATCCAATCTTTTTGTAGAATCACATTTGGGCTTGTAAATTGTGTTAATTAGACCCTGTCCTACAAGAAATTCAAACCCTCTGTAATGATCAGAGTCAACATGCGAGACAAAACCGTAATCTATTTTCGTTATTCCTAAATTTTGCAGTAAGGGATAGATTACTCTTTCCCCGTTATCAAAAGAAGGTGTTGCGTTCCCTGCGTCAATAAGGGCTGTTTGTCCGTTAGGGAACTTGATTAAAAATGAGTCACCTTGTCCCACATCTATCATAACAACCGATAAAATATTTTGGGGTAAAATATCTTCATTATCTAAGTGAACGAAAAAAACGCTTGTAATAATTAGAAGTGTAACAGCAATTAACTTAGGAATAATTGAGGAAAATTTCTTTAATATATAATATAATACTCCGAAAGTTACATAGTAAACGATTCCATCATAAAGACTAAATTGGCGAATAAATAAATAAGAGTAATCCCATTTCCCAATCGTTTTTACAATTAAAATTAGTAAATCCGAAGTCAGCTCCGTAGTACCAGCATATAGTATTCCGATAAAGGTCCATATCGGACTGAACAAAAGCGATGTTATACCAAGGGATACAATTATGCCAATTAGAGGAATAACAAATAAATTTGCAACCAGTGAAACGAGTGAGAACTTATTAAAATAAATTAATGTGAATGGCAGTGTGCCTAACTGTGCGGCGACAGACACTCCTAAAAATAATATTGTACTCCTAACATATTTGTTTTGTATACGAAGATTTATAATCCAATCTCTGATTATTGGATAAATAATGAATATTGCTAAAACCGCCGAAAAGGATAATTGAAACCCCGGATCGAACAATTCTGACGGGTCAAAAACTAAAATTATTAAAGCCGCTATTGCCAGGGAATTAATATTACTATAACTCCTAATCGAAAATGATGAAAGAATTAATACACCTGCCATAATTGAGGCTCTTACAACAGAAGCGGGCGCGCCTGTTACCAATACAAAAATAAGTAAACCTATCAGTGTAAGGATATTTTTGACATAAATGTTAAATCTGGAAAACAGGAAAAGGAAAATTATAGTGATATAACCAACGTGCAGACCAGAAACGGCAAGTACGTGAATTACTCCCGCATTTACGAAACTCTCTTTTGTTTCGGGATCAATTCCACTGCGGTCCGCGAGCAACAAACCTTTTAGCAAAGAGGCGGTTTCAAAAGAATACATCCGAATAATTTGTTTGGATATTGAAATTCGGGCTGTAAATATCAGATTATCAACACTAAAACCCGCCGGTATTATAATTGATAAATCAGAAACGCTCGCAATGTAAAACAATCCAGAGATTCCCTTTTTTTTCAAATAATTGTTGTAATCGAACTCGAATGGATTTCTGCGATCTCTAGCTTTTTGTATAGTACCTTTTACGCGGATTATTGAGCCAATTTCAAATGGAATATCATTAACACTTTTTCGTTTTATCTTACAAAGAAAATTAGATTTTTCGTTCAGTGTATCCTTCCCGATTATAATACGGTCGCATTGAATATAAAAATCAAAATATTTTTCTTTGGGTAATTCTTTACCTATCAACTCCCCTTCAATAATAACATCTTTTATCCTTTCCCTGTCTAACGGATATTCTACATCCATATCATTTAGCAGATGACTATATAAAATTCCTGTTGAAAAGATTGAAATGATAGTAAATAAGTTTAATAAGAGAGGCTGTAATCTAAAATTTTTTAATCGTCTTTTTACAAAGAATAATATTAGCAGAACGGAAGTACTAACTGCAAAAATTATTGATGCGGAAGAAAGCGGCACATTAAATAATTCTTTTATAAGTATTCCGGCTATAAATAGGATTGTAAATTTTATTAATGGATAATCACTCACATAATATTTCCATTATTGATGGTTTAAGATGGTACAATTTATTAATTCCAGAAGCAAGTCTGCCTGCATGTTTGCCGGCGGTAATAGTGAGCGTTGGATTAAACGTGTGCTGTTTAATTGAAAGATCTTCGAAGTTGCCATGATCCGAGCAGATAATTAATGTTAAATCATCAGGTAACTCGTTTAAGACAGTTAATAAAAAATTATCGATGTTGGTAATAATCTCGGAATAATCTTCAGAATTTCTTCCATGACCGAGATGATCGGTCAAAAAATATTCGTACAAAGTAAAATCATTTTCTTTGGAAATACTCAATAGGCGGCGAGCGGCTTCTGCGGGCGTAATCACTTTTAAATTATATCCTAGTTTGTCATTCCATACTCTATTAGTGATTTCCGCGGATAATGCCTGAGCATTATTTACTTCATCAACTCCATTTAATTTAATCCCAGCGGACATTACCGAAGTCGCAAAAGTACCAACTCTTTTATGTCCCGATTGTAAATAATCAAAAAATCTTTTCGGATATGCGTTTGCGAATTTAACCCTTTTTTGTTTATCCCTTAGTTGGCTGAATATATTCTCGCGTTCAATTACTGGAAGTAATTTAGAATGCGGAAATGGACCGAAATGCTGTCCTAGTAATTCCGAGGCGTTTAAACCGCAAAGCAAAGATGTCTGTCCCGTACCGCTTTGCGGAATTCCATTTACTCCCATAATCGGATCAACAGGAAATAAATAATGTCCATTTTTATTTAACGACTGGTTTTGCAGGTGAGGAGTTTCACCGAAAATATTGTTAATAAATTTAAAATTATGCTTAAAAAAAGGATTCTTTACCGGATCCTTCTCCCCTATTCCCACACCATCAAGAAATATTACCAGCAGACCAGGCATAATTTCTCAGGATTCGTCTTTTGATTGAACAAGTATTGTAACCGGTCCGTCATTAATAATTTTTACATTCATCATAGCGGCAAAAACACCCGTTTTTACTCTATCTTTCCCAATGTTTAGCTTAACTCTTTCAACAAATTTTTCATATAAATCATTTGCAAAAGCAGGATCCGCCGCGTTCGTAAAACTAGGTCTGTTGCCTTTACGGGCATCACCGTATAGGGTAAATTGCGAGATTATTAATATTTCGCCGTTTATATCTTTAAGGGAAAGATTCATTTTCTCGTTTTCATCCTCAAATATTCTAAGATTGCAGCATTTATCGGCCACAAAAACCACATCGTCTAACGTATCGCCCTGTTTAACACCGAGAAGCAAAACCATACCTTTCCCGATTTCCTGATTATAATTCTGCGACTTTATTTTTACGCTCCCTTCAGAAACCCTTTGAACTAATGCTCTCATTATTTCTCCGCGCTAACTACACGCTCAATTTGCAGATAGTCTTTTATAGTTTTAATGTTTTTATAACTGGAATCGTTCAAAATGGATATTACATTTTGATGTTGATTCTGTCCCACCTCAAAGAATATTTTTCCTTTATCATTTAACAACTCTCTACCTGCTTCCGAGATTCTTTTATAAAAACTATAACCATCTTGGTTATCAGTTACTGCCATTTCCGGCTCATGATTAATAATTTCGTCCTGCAATGTAAAAAATTCATTTTTTGACACATAAGGAGGATTTGAAACTATTAAGTCAAATTTTCCTAGTTTAGCAACCGATTCAGTATCAAAAACATCGCATTGTTTAATAAACAGATTCGATTCCGTACCCGATAGCTTAACGTTTTGAGCTGCGACTTCCAATGCTCTATGTGAAATATCAATGGAAATAATTTTTGTTTCTCTCAAATGTTTGGCGAGTGTAATAGAAATATTGCCTGTGCCAGTGCCAATATCCAGAATCCTGGAAAAACTGTTTTCAGAATAACTATTAATTATTGTTTCCACAAGAATCTCTGTTTCCTGCCGGGGAATTAAAACGTGTTTATTTACATAAAATTCAAGTCCGTAAAATTCCACTTTACCGGTTATATATTGTAGCGGCTCTCGTTTGCCTCTTCGTGTAATGTAATCACGATAAATCTTCGTTTCCTTTTCATCCAAAGGTCTATCGAAGGATAGATAAAGATCGAGTCTCTTACATTTTAGAATATCCGCTAAAAGCAACTCGGCATTTGTGCGTGCCGAATCAACCCCTTTTTTAGTAAGATAATCTGTAGATAAATTTATGGCTTCTAATACAGTCAAATCAACATTCTTTATTATTTATGATATTTTAGAATTACAAATATATCATTAAAGATTAATAAAGATTACATCTTTTCAAAAGCTGTAATCTTATAAATATTATAAAATACCTTAACAGATGGGTTAGTCGATCGAGTATGAAACATCGAGTAAAGATGGGTTTAATCTGATGTTAGTAATTTTTCCTTTAAAGTAATTATAATCTCCGGCTGCATCATGCCAAGTGGCCTTTAATTCAGTGGGATATTTTACGCCTCCTTTTTCAATATAATTAGAAACAGTGGCTGACCACTTAATCTTTTTGTAATGTTTCCCATTAGCCGATTGGTACCTGTCATTAGTTTCGAAACGAATAAACTCACCCGTTTGATTAAAATAAAATATTCCAGATACTTTATTATCATTATAATTAAGAATCGCTCGTGCGCTCAGTGAATCGATTGGTTCCCAGGTAATATATTTTTGCAGTGCATATGAAGGGATAAACAATGCTTCTGCGAGTACTGTAACTAAAGCCGAGCTATCCATTTCAAAACCTGTAGCATCCGCAATTTTAAATATTTTAAATAACTTTATCTGCATGTTCCCACGTCCATTCTGACATTTGTCCCTTCCTTCAAATGATATTAATCCGGCAATATTGCTTTTCATGTATACAATTCTTGTGGGTTCCGATACTGAATTAAATTGATAACATTCAATTTGGAGCCACTTTTTATCGGGTGCCAGGCGCAAATAAACATCGCTCCACTCGATTGTGGCGTTATTCATTTTTTCTTTGTTTACATATCCGCAATAAATAAAATATTTCCGAACAGGATCTGGCAGATCTCTCAAATCATCAGGTGTAATTAAACCTGTATTCTTTTCTGAGAAACCTACAATTTCTTTTCTTATCTCTTCGAGAAAAAGATTTTTTAGTGACAAGAATTTTAATAACATTTTTTACTCACTGAGATAATATTAAAAATATCCTATTAAATGTATAATTTTCTTACTTAAAACTCTCTCTCGTTTATTAAATAAAATATATGATTTTGAATAGAATGAAATATTTTGAAAATATATCATATCTAAACGAATGCGAAATTTATATGTTCTTAATTACGATATATACTTATTAATCTAAATCACACTTCCACTCCGCATCTTCTATTCCGTGTCAAGTAGGGTTCAATGAATTACTAAACATAATAAAACTTCCATACTATTAAAGAATGAGCAACATAAAACGTTCTGCCAAAAGTTGATCTATATCAGGTTCTACAATAGATCTTATATATTTTGGAAATGAGTAAGATCTTGATAAAAAGAATTATTTTGCAAACACTTTTTTCATTCCATCAATAATTTCCGGGCTGGGTAAATCTGTTGTTTCCAATATCATAAAAGTGAAGTTATCGGCTAATATTTCTTCAGGATGTATAATATAATACGTGTTTCTTCCAATTATTGCGTAATAATCAAGCATCTGTTCAATGCTCAAAAATTCGGGAGTTCCATTGATTAATTTTGGGATATAATGATCATCTGCTTTATCAAGAACCATTAATTGAAAATCTAAATAATCTAATATTTCTTTACCATACTTCGGATCATATTTTTGATTGCGAGAGAAAGTTACCGGAAGGGCGGCAATAATAGCTTCATTTAATAATATTTTAATCAGATGATCATTTCTGGGTGAATCCGGATTGGTGATTTTAATCTTGGACAATTTTTGTGGATATTCAATTTCATTGCATTTTTCAAATCCAATTACACTGTATAATTTTTCCTTTTCTACAGAGTTAAATCTAGAGTAAATATGAAAAAGTTTATGAAGCAACAAATTATCCATTACACTGTTATCTTTTTCAATTAAAGAAGCGGGCAATACTATTGCGTTGTTACGAGTATAAGGTGATCCGCCTTCTTCTTCGCCTGTAGTTTTAATAAGATAAATTGTATCCGGGAAATTTATTTTATAAGCCAATAATTTTTCTGAAATTGAAATAAATTTTTTCATAATTGAATCAATTTCTGAATTACTCCAATTGAGGATACTCTTCGAAATCAAATGTAAATATTCCTCCGTCGACACATCTTTATCTGTTTTCAATCTAGCCGAAAGGTCGAATGGACTTAATGAGGTTATAAACTCATCGTTGTCCAATAAAATGGCACAGGCATCATTAGGCGGAAGAAATTTAATGATTGTGTTGTCTGAAAAAGTAAATGTCTGAGCTGAAAGCGGAAAAATAATTGTAAGGCTTAACAAAATAATTGAGAGAAATTTTTGCATCATCCCGCCTAAAACAGTAAAATATTGTTTATCTGATTAAAATATTATTTTTCAAAAAAATAATTATCAATTAACAATTCGAATATTTTTAGTTCATCTGAATATAACTCATTTTTCTAAAACCGGAGTAATGTTTTCTCAAACAGTACTCCGGCTGATAAAAATTTTACGCTTGTTTTTCGGCATTCGCAAGCTTTTTAACCGCAGCAAATTTTGCGGCCGCAAGTGTCTCGCGATTAACTTTTTCAGTTATTCTTCCACGCGTCAAATCTTCGATAGTCAAATATCCATTCAGCAATAGTAATTGAAGAACCATATTATTAATTGTTGTATCGAAACTGTAACCTTCAGATATATAAAGTTTATCCGAATCTTCATAGAATTCATTCGCGAATTCCGGATTGTTCGGGAGACTCATCAATTGCTCGTATGTTTCGCTAAAAGAGTTTAGCTCAATATTTATATTTGGAGTAACAAGAAGAGGACTAAATTCCTTTTTGGGATTTAACTGTTCAAAACCTTTTATGCCCGAAAGATCAACTTTGGTTTTAAGATCATCTACCCTCACGAAGTTTGCTTTCTTCATCTGCTCAAGTTGGAATAGAAGAAAATTATATCTGCACACTTCACTATTATGTTTGTGTTCATCAAATATATGTGAATATTTATCGTACACAAGTTCCTGAACAAAATTTTTGTTTGTGTTGATATCATTTCTGTAAATACGCACTTCCTGGATCATGGATTTCATATCTTCTGCGGCTGCCTGCGGACCAGTTATTTCTTTTCCTTTCCTGCCTAAATCTGTTGATAAAATTCCGAGCCGAATATTTCTTCCATTGCCTGTTCCCTCTTTACCACCCATCAATATATTAATAAGATTTCTTCTTGTTTCTAACTGCCCTTCTTCTGCTACAAATGGCTGACCCGCAGGAGTACTCGCGAGTGAATTAAATATTGAACTGAATATTTCCCTGTCCAGTATAAATTCATATTTAATAGATTCGGATTCAGAATCCTTTAGAGTAACGAATGCTATAAATCTGTTTTTGATAATGTCGAACTTAACGGAGTTTATTTTGTATTTTTCGCCTTTCTGCTTGAATATTTTGCCGACAAATATTTTGTTTACAACAACTTCAATATCAATTTTATCGATCATTTTATAGGATGCGCATAAATAGAATTTATTTGTGCAATCATCAATTTCCCAATTAAGAACATCGTCAATATAATTTCCGTGCTTGTCCATAACTTCAACAATATTTTTATCGCTTGTATAACGAAGTAATGTTCTTTGCAGATGAGGATTATCCTCGCTAGTGGCCTTTTCTTTTCTTTCACCGTGAGAATCTCTATACAACAAAAAGTTCTCCGGATTTTCATAACGAGTAATTCCGGCTTCCGCCCGAGCATAATTACTGGCTGTGAGCATAATATCAATTTTAAATGGCATTGTAATATCGCACAATCCACTTATAGTGCTGCGCGAATTTAAATCATCCACATTACTATCGGCTGCTTTAGCAAATAAAGAATAATAGTACTTTATAAAATCGGGATCAAAATCCGTTACTCGGGAGAAATCTCCTTCCTCTGTTCCAATACCATAAAGATTCCCTTTATTATCAGGGAAAACATAAAACATATCACCGGCAATCATCTTAATTGAACGTATGCCCTGTAAATCTTTCCTAAGCCACTTTAAAATCATTGCGGCTAACATTTCGGATTTACCTACCCCACTATCACCATCAATCTGCACGACAAACAAACTGCCGTCTTCTTCTTCAACCGCAAATAAAGACCCGTGTATGGGAACACCCCCCATCTCTTTAACTTTTTCATTCATCATTGTCAGCCACGGTTTTTTAATATCGCCGAAATAATCAACTTCTTTTTTTAGCGGCGTAACTATTGTTTTAATATTACCGTTGGGCCCTTTCAGATCGAAATAACCAATTTGAGGGTACGATATAACTTTTTCGGGCGCACCATAAAACAAAATCACATCAGGTGTAAAATTTTTAACATCTTCCAGACTTACCTCATCTGCCGTTATCAAACGATAGTTATCTGTCAGGTATTTTATATAGCATTTCTGGAATACATATAAAACTTTCACCAGACCATGCTTAATAATTTTACATCGATAATCGTTCTCGTCCATATTTTCTACGAACTTTTCCATTCTTTTGCCGAAGAAAACAGAAGCAGGTTTAATATCCATACTTTTTATAAATTCATGCGGTTCCGAATAGTTACGTTCCTCGTTTCCATTTTCCGGTCTGTCTGCTTTATGAAATGGATAAATCCTTTTTTTCGCGTCGGTTACTATTCTTGTATGCGATTGTACCGGCTGCTCTAATCCAATAACACCGCATTTTGTCATTACTTTGTTAACCCATTCAATAGTATTGTTGCCTTTGCCGGCCTCCATCTCAAAATTTTTATGAATTGTAATTCCATGCTGTATCAGTTCGTTAACACTTGAATTCTGTTTCCTGAATACAGTTTCTACGAATTTAATTAAAGTGTGATTATACTTATTATAATACTCAGTCGATTTAGTTTTATTTATCAGCTCTATAAAAAACAATGCGGCAGATCTAACCTCGTTATGCAAATTAGCCTGAGTAATTTTATTTTTTCTTGCCGTAAAAATGATCTCAGTAATGTTATTAAATTCATTTTTTAGAATTCCGAACATAAAATCCTCTGAGAATAATTTCATCTCGGAATCGTTTATTCCGTTAATTCTGTTTTGTAAAAACTCTAATTTTACTTTAAGTTGATCTATGAAACCATTGTCTTTTTTAAGAAGATAAATCCTCAGTATTTTATCTGTATTCCTAAAAGTTTCGTTTAGCACAACATTTGCGAGAATATCACTTATATACCCTTCCAGTTTGTTTCCCATCAGTTGAATTATACCCGATGCCATCAATTCCGAAACATAACTTTCAATGTAACTTTTCAGTCCGAATTCATTTATACTTTTTCCTGTAACATCCTCAAAAATTTCAGCCGTTGATTCTATCAATTCCTCAAAAGTAGGATCAATACCTTCCTGTTCAAACGGTAAATTAAAATGAAGCATCAATTCTTCTAAATATTTTTTTAGAATTCTATTTGAGCCCTCGAGTTTTGCTTTATCGCCTGAATTATCTTTTGAAGCATTCAAAGCAAGAATTTTTACTTTAGAGTCGGAAAATAAGATGTTCTCCATCTCAATTAGAATTTCTTTCATTATATTTTTTTCATCGGGATCGTCAAGTACAAATCCATTCGGTTGAAAATCTGTTTTATTATTTATGTATTTCAGAATTGTGGCTTTGCCGTATTTAGAAATCACCGTATTAAAATCGAGATTTTTAATCATCGGTATTTTTTTATAAATCTGCGGCAGAAGATTCTCATAAATTTTTGTAAACGCTTTGCTAGCTATAAAACTTTTCAAATCGATACAGCTGCCAACATTTTCATAAAATTCGAAAACCGAATTTTGCGAGTTCCGAATTGTATTTATGGAGATACCCGAATCTTTTGGAAACGCATGATACAACGTCATTATATTGCTAATTGTTACGCTATTCTTCAACACTTTCTTTAGATTTTTAATTGTGTTATAATCTTCAAGAATATTTGTAACAAATGAAATATCGGATTTTGAGTTAAATATTTTATCTAATAAATCTTCCGTGCGTTTATCTTTATTTGCCACGTCAACTTTCGCGTCGTAAAATAATTTCCAATATTTAAGAACGATACGCAGCGAGTTTTCAAATTCCAGAATGAACACTTCGTAACTTTTATCTGTACCTTCAACAAAATCGCCAAGTGAAAACCTTAAAAACCCAGTCTCATAAGGAATAACAGAAATGCCGCGCTGCTCTGCGAGTTTTTTAGAAAATTTTTCGAGATCCTGATAAGAGAAATATTCTTTTAGAAATAGATTGAACAAATAAGATCCGTCGGATTCCAGAATTTCACAATAATTTTCCGCTTCCTCCTTTACTATTACTTCCCTGGCAACATCCTTTATCAGGTTAAGCCTTTTGTTTGATTCCCACCTGAAAAGTTTATTTACCCTGAATTTATTTATTTCTTTAACAAGGTGATTTTGATAATATTTAAAAAATGGCTCACCCTTATATTTGAAATCATCGGGCAATTCCAATACATCAAGTTTATCGAGTGATACTAATTCCTCCAGCAGGAAAATATGAAGCGGACTGCCTTCAAAGGGTGAAAATCTTTTTATAGCTTTATTGTGTTTATCATTTGTATTTCTTTCAGAGTAACTTATAATCTCGTCAGTTATATATTTTTCTATAAGCGATTTAATTTTGAATCTCGACGCGTCTTTTGGCAGTTCAGATTCCATACGATCTTTAATTTTTTTTGATAGCTGCGCCGCTTCAATTGTGTTTACAAGCATAAAAAGTGAATTTGTATTTCCTTTTTCAATACTGTTTTGTTTCTTTACGAATGTAAGAACGTCTTTTCGGGCGGGAGTAGCGATAAGGCTGCCAAGTCTGTTTCCGGTAGCTCCCAAATTTTTAGTTGTAGATAAAGAGGAAACAATACTGATATTTGGTAACGATCCAATATTGTTCATTACGTAACGCGAAATGGTACGCCATTTAGGTTCATCGGGATCGTCAATTTTAATTGCGTCACTGTAAGCCTCATCGAGCAATAATGTAATTTTATTATTATTCAGGAATTTCAAAAATTTGATAAGCGCTAAATTATTAAAATCTGTGTAGCCCGAAGGATTGGAAGGATCGTTTATAATAAAAGTTAAGTTTTCGCAGAACCTGTCCCATAAATTTCCTGTATCGTCGAAAAGTTGAAATGTGCTTTTCATACGGTTTAATCTGTGATGCAATCTTTCGAAATCTATTCGTTTGTCCTCTGTTAATCCAATTTCAAGATCAAATGGATTTATGTCGAACCTGTCTACTGGAAAAAGATCCTTATATTCCCATGAAGCTTCGGCATTAAAAAGAATGTATGGTTTAAGCACTGCGTCAAAAAGTATATCTCTTATAATCATCTGAACATCGTCCGCGATAGATGTTATATCCAGATTGGCGAGATTGCTTATAAACTCTTTTATAGTTTTTTTTTCTTCAACGGATTTTTTTTGATATGCGTCGTGAATGCCAATATCGATTAAAAAGTTTGTAAACCTTCCTTTATTATCCGATTCATTCTCGACCTTTGTTATATACTCCTTATATTTTTCAAGGAAAAGATTGATTCCAAAATTTTTATGATAATGATTTCTAAGAGTTCTTTGATAATTATTCGGAATAATATCAATTATGGTTTTACATTTATCAACAATTTTCTGATCAATAGTTTTTAATTTTCTCTGGAGCAAATACTCACCATATGCTCTCAGTTGGCTTCTGCCCCCGCCTTCAACTATGGTTGCAATATTAACTTGTTCTATGTTCGAGTAAAAATATGCTTTCGTTCTTGTTTCAAATTCGTTTATTAACTCTTTGTTCTGTTTCTGAAGTTTTTTTGGATTCTTACAGTTTTGAATCATCACTATATAATCATGAAGCTTAGTTATTGCATATTTGTCTTTAATAATCTGTTTAGCGTAATCGTTAAATTTGAATAAAGTTATATCTTTCTTAAAATTATTTGTTTCACCAAGTTGTTCTTTTTTAAAATCGGACAGTTCTTCCTCGTAATCAGCTATTTTCGTCTGTGCGCATGACCGGAACTTCTCCAGATTTTCATCGTTTACTTTATCGAGTATAAGTCTAAGATTTAATTGAGTATTAGCTAAAGCGCCAAGTTTTTTAGTGTGAACTTTGTTGAGTGTATTAATAATTTTATTATGGAATCCGAATACAAGAGTAGTGTTAGTACTGCTTGACTCCGGTGAATCATCAACCAATATAATTCTAGTAAGGTACCTGAACCATTTTATATTATTAAATAAATTTTTGCGCATGTATTTAATTCTTATAATAAAAATGCTTGTCCGGTCGTTTTTAATATCTTCATAAAGTTTATCCGCATCCGTAAATTCAATTATACGAACGTCATTTGAGTTAAATACTTCCGAGGAAAGAAGTTCAATTACAGTATTCGCACCGCCACCTACAACCGTTCTTATGAATCCGTTAAGCCCCTTGAAGTTAACTGTAAGTTCCGTTCTATCAAGGAAATCCTGTTTTTCTGTTCCTGTAGTATAATGAGTGCTCTGAACTATCATCTGGTCGAGAACGTCCATAAAATAATTCCATTGCGCTTCTTCAATATCTCCGTTAACACCTATCACATCTCTGTATTTTCTTAGTTCTTTTACATCGTCACCGAGTGTAAGTTTGTACATCAAATCTATTTGTTGTTTTGTTACAGGTGGAGTGCCTACCGAATAATCATGTGTTTTTAAAATATTTGAACACTGTATTTTGGTTTTATCATCAACCAATTCGTTATCTATAAGAGAAGTTAGTTTTGAAACAAACTGCTGTTTTTTATTCCGATATTGAAATGCTTTTGAATCTTCATGTGGAAAGAGCATTAGAGAAACATCAGTGTATCCGGGAATTAATTCTTTCAATTCCAATATACTTTTGTCAATTTCGGCTCTCTGTTTTGCAGGATCGTCCGGTTCCTCGCAGCAGAGTTTAACAAAATTTTTAAGGTTGTTGAGTACATGATTAGGTAGAAAGTTTTCGGCTCTTTCACCCAATAAAACGAAAAGATTAATAAAATCTAACGCGTCTGATTGTAACTTTGAAATTGGTTTTCCCGGTAGTTGCATATTTTTTTACTTTATTTATTTATAAATATTTGTATTAGTTCTTTAACTTAAGAATCAATGTTTTCTGAATGAATATTTTCCTAGCTGGGGATACAGATTCAATCAAATAATCTGAGGCGCAATTTAGTAAAAAAAAGATTCTTTTGAATTTTTATACTAACAGAAGTTGAAATAATCTATAAAAAATACGTTTTAAGTGAACAATTGAAAGGCTGGTTTGCATAAATTTCCATAATTTTTATTTTTTATTCATTTTGTACTCGGTGGGTTATTCTTGTAAAAAATAATGCTCATAAGCAGATTATTAAAGTTATTCATGTTTTTGTAGAACATCTTTAATTTGTGTATTGGACGTAAATGATTTTGATCTTTATCTGAAGTTCAATTGCGAATTATATATTATAATCCCTCAGAGGAATAAGAGAATTTAAAGATTCATTATTCATAAAGTGAAATCACAAAAATCAATAGTATAGGTGAGAATAAAAATTATTCAATTTTAAAAAGTGACAAGACGTAAAAGTTATTTTTTGTACTGCTCGTCATAAGTTTTCATAATATATTCTGCTACCGCTTCAGCCTCATTCGGTTTAAGACCCTGGTTCGGCATTGCGGGATAATTAGGATCAACTTTTACAGGATTCAACAAAAATTTAACAAGCATATCCATTTTGCCCTCATATTTTACAAGCACATCCTTATATGGCGGACCTACTACTTTTTTATCAAATTGATGGCAGGCTATACATCTTCCATTATATATATCAGGTCCATTTACCGTGGTTACTGTTAATCCCATTTCTTCTTTTAATTTAATCTGATATACGTCATAATTTTTGGCGAGTTTATTGAATTGCAACTGCGATGCAGTGTCAAACGCATATTGATCTTTTACAATTACGGCGACCATAAAAATTACCGTTAAAAATAAAATTGAAGTGCTGTGTTTTGTATGCCCTTTTTTTAACATAAAATAAAACATATTAGCAATAAGTATAGTGACAAATATTATCACAATAAGAATAATAAATATTTCGTTAGTTAGAGATTTGGATGGTATAATCACGGTAGTTAATAACAATAAAAACGGCATAAGTATCGAAGAAATTAATCCAATATTTAACGAAGTTTTTTGAGAGAGTTCTTTGACTTTATCATCTAAATCTTTCATATCATTGTTCGGGCGGAAATAATAAAATAAAATACCCGCTGAGGTAACCAACAATGAAATGACCAGAAAGAAAATAAAATAAACAAAAGTATTTACGGAAAAGATAATACCTAAAATGGATGTAACACTTTCCCATCTGGTGGAATCAGCCGCCAATTTTAACGCGCCAACAAATAAGTAAGCTGAAGTGAATAGAAGCATCAAACTATAAGTGCCGAATTTTTTATATGCAATATTGGTTCGGTTGCTGAGATTTATAATATCATCTGTCAATTTGTCATCTGAAGATTTAGCGGATGATGCTACACGCAAAATATCTTTCATATGAAAACTGTTTTTGTAGGAATACAAGAAAAATAATGCCGAGATAAAAAATATAAGAGATATAAGTATATACCCAGACAAACTTATTGGCGATAAATGCAGCAGTTGGGCGTAACAAAACATTACACTCAAAAAAGGGACAATTCCAAGACCGAAAACAATTGATTTGTTAAAAGTGATTAAATCTAAAATATCTTTCGCAAATTGGAATGCTGTAGTATCATTAAGTTTTGAGGCTCTTTTACTGAAAAACAATGATATAATGTTTGAGCCTATTAGAATGCTGAAATAAGGAATTAATATTAAATACGTTAGCACTAAAAGGTATTTCAGCAATACCATATGGTGCGTGGACTGTGGAAGCACTAACTTATCTAAAAAATCCATCCTGTCTTTTCCCTAAATTACTGTTAATATCAGTTTATCGATTGTTAAAAGGATTACAACAAAGAGTACGTATATATTTATTAGCATAAAAGATTTGCGTATAACAGTTACGCTAGAAAAATTTTTAAGAATTATTCTGCTTGAGTAGGCAAGATATGCACCAACAAACAAAAGGATTATTCCCGTAATAATATTCGAAGAAATACTGAATAACGGGATGAGCAAACTGCTGATTGCCAGCGCCAGAATCCATATATAAGTAATTCTGCTTAATTGCGATTTATCGAAAACACTCGTAAGAGACGGATAACCAGCGCGTTCATAATCCTCGCCGTGAATTAACAATAACAGCCAGAAATGAGGAATCTGCCAAATAAAGAAAAAAAGTGCGAGAGCCAGTATTTCAGGTTCCATAATACTTCTGCCTGTAGCGGCCCAGCCGATAACAGGTGGTATGGCTCCAATTACTGAGCCCGGAATTACAGCAAGAGAGTTTATTCTTTTAAGTGGAGTATAAATTAAATTATACCAGATAAGCGCAATGACACCAAGTATCCATGCTGTTAAATTCGAAGACAAATATATGACTGCAGATCCCGTTAAAATAAGAAATGCAGCAAATATTAAAGCTGTTGAATTGGATATTTCACCACTGGGAATCGGGCGGTTTTTTGTACGAAACATTAAAGCGTCGTATTCCCTTTCCTGATAATGATTTAACGCAGAAGATCCGCCGGCTAGAAGAAATACTCCGAATGTCGGTAAAAACATTCCCGTAATCAGATTTCCTGATGCTAATATAAATCCTATTGAAGTTGAAACAGCAACAAAGAATATTATACGAATTTTAGCCAGTTCCAAGAATAAAGAAACGTACTTTTTAATTTGCACTCTGCTTTTAATATTTATTTCTAGTGTAGTCAATTTTTATTCTTAATTATTTGGCTATTTCAGCTGCTTCTTTAACTTCGTCTGCCGTATTATACCAGTTGTCAAATTCAGTTTTTGTCATTACAACAACTTTACTATACATCATAGAATGTTTTAATCCGCAATACTCCGCACAGGCAATATCATATTCTCCAACTTTCGCCGGCGTAAATCCGAGATAATTATTTTTGCCCGCAATAACATCCTCTTTAATTCTAAAGGCGGGGACATAAAACGAGTGATTAACATCCATGGATAACATTTCCAATTTTATTGGTTGACCCAGAGGAACATATAAAGTATCAGTTCTTTTACCGTTTTCATAATTAAATTCCCATTGCCACATTCTTGCCGTAACATTAACTTTCATTGATTCGTCAGGGTAACTTCTCAATTCCTCATAACCAATATATCCGAAATAAAACATTGATAGAACAAGTATAGTTGGAACCACAATCCAAATTGTTTCAAGCAAAATACTACCATGTATATCAACGGGTTTGTGCCCTTTTTTTCTGTGGTATTTAAACACGAAAAACACCATAGCCGCGGTTATACCCAAAAGTAGAATTACGGAAATTCCCACGATATAAAGAAATACAAAATCTACATTTTCTACGTGACTAGTTGGTCCCGAAAACATATTTCATCCTCACCTGTAAGTGAAATCAACAAAAGTTAAAACGAATATTACAAGCAGTGTCATACCGCTTACCAATAAAAATACTTTGAAAATAGCTTCTTCGAACTTTATATGCATAAAGATATTAATAACAAGCGCAGATTTAATTGCGGCAATCGCTAATGCTATAAAAATCGTAATTTTCCCCAAACTTATGCCTGCAACCGTTACTGTAATTGTTGTTAACGCAAGCAGCCCTAACCAAACTATAACATACATGCTGTATGGGGTAATATGTTGTTTATCGTGATTACTCATTTTTATCCTATTGAATTAAGTAGAATAACGGAAATAAGAAAATCCAGATTAAATCCACAAGGTGCCAGTATAAACCGGTATTCTCAAGTTTAACCAAATCGTTGGAAACAATTTTATCGCGAATTATAAACGCCAGAATTACAGACAACAAAATTATTCCAATAACAATATGAAAGGCATGTAAACCGGTCATTATGTAGTATAATCCGAAAAACAATATTTCACCGTTTTGTTTTTCGAGTAGCTCTTTAGAACCAGGGTAAATACCGTGGTTTATTTTGGCAGACCATTCAAAGTATTTATTAACCATAAATACAAGAGCGAACACAATTGTTAGAGATAATAAAACAGTAGATAAAAACTTATTTCCCTTCTGTAAAGCCGTTATTGCCATAGCTACAGTTAAACTGCTGGTAAGTAAAATAATAGTATTGATAGTACCGATAGTTGTGTTTAATTCCATTCCGGCTAAATGAAATTGTTCAGGGTATTGGAACCTGTAAACGGCGTAAACCAAAAACATACCGCCGAATAGAAGTACCTCAGTAAATAAGAACAACCACATTCCCATTTTTGCACCAACGTCGTCACGGTGTCTATGGCTATTAGTTTCTAAAGTGTTTTCGATACTACTCATTCTTCATTTCCTCGAGTTGACTAAAATCATAAGGTTCGTGAGTAACTATTGGTATTTCCTCAAAATTCTCCAACGGAGGCGGCGATGTTGTATGCCATTCAAGTGTAACACCGCCCCACGGATTTTGTGTGGATTTTTTGCCATGAAAAATGCTATAAACAATATTCCAGATTACTATAGTAAGAGCAATAAGCATTAACCATGAGCCTATTGTTGAAACAAGTTGCCACCCGCTAAATTCTGGCAGATAATCATAATATCTTCTCGGCATCCCCATATAACCCAAAATAAATTTCGGGAAATACAACATATTGAAAGCAATAAAGAAAAGCGCTACACCAATGTTGGCGACTCTAATATTGTACATTTTACCAAACATTTTTGGAAACCAATAATATAAAGCTGCAAAGAAAATGGTACCCGTTCCGCCGAACATAACATAATGAAAATGTGCAACAACAAAATAAGTATCGTGCAAATGAATGTCGGTAGCAAGTGAACCTAATACAAGTCCTGTTAATCCGCCTATTGAAAACAGAAAAATAAAAGCCATTACCCATAAAAATGGCGGTTTAGGATCTATTGAGCCTTTATACATTGTAGCCACCCAATTAAACACTTTCACTCCGCTGGGTAAAGCAACAATAAACGTTAATAACGAAAAAATGATTCTTGCCATATCGCTCATTCCGCTGGTAAACATGTGATGCGCCCAAACCAAGTATCCCACAAACGCGATAGCCAAAGATGACATTGCGATTGCCCTATAACCGAAAATGGTTCTGCGGGAAAAAGTAGGAATAATTTCCGATACAACACCCATTGCTGGTAAAATCATTATATATACTGCGGGGTGAGAATAAATCCAAAACATATGCTGGTATAAAATTGGATCGCCGCCTAATGCAGGATCAAATATTCCTACTCCGAAAAATCTTTCTATGATAACAAGTAAAATTGTAATTCCAATCACAGGTGTGGCAATTATTTGAATCCATGCAGTAGCATAAGTGCTCCAGACAAATAAAGGCATTTTAAACCATCCCATTCCTGGAGCTCTCATTCTATGGACTGTTGTAACAAAATTTAATCCGGTTAAAATTGAAGAAAATCCAAGAATGAATGCGGCGAAAATTGCCAGTGAAACGTTTGATCCGGTTCTTACAGAATATGGTATATAAAATGTCCAACCTGTATCAATTGGGCCGCCCGGTAACACTAAAGAAACAAGTACAAATATCGCTCCTATTATGTAAATCCAGAACGATAAAAGATTTAGTCTTGGGAAAGCAACGTCTTTAGCTCCAATCTGTAATGGTAAAAAGAAATTACCGAATACAGCGGGTATGCCTGGAATAATAAACAAAAAAATCATAATTACACCGTGAAGTGTAAAAAGACTATTATAAGTTTGCGCCTCCATTATGGTTTTGCCGGGGGATATCAATTCCAAACGCATAAAAATACCGATAATCACCGCAACCGAAAAGAAAAAGGCAATTGCAGTTAGATACATCAAACCTATCCTTTTATGATCGGTGCTTAATATCCACGCAAAAATTCCGGACTTGGCTTTTGTAGTACCTTCTTCGTAAAATGATTTTCCATTTAAGGCAATAGTGCCATTAGCCATTTATTAAAACTCCTATTAACATTTTTATTTTTTCTTTTTTATTAAAAGAAATACTAGAAAAACTCCAATTCCCAGCAGCATTACAGAACCCACTATTCTTGTTATGTTAATAGTGTAAGATCTGCCGGCAGGATCGTAACTGAAGCAAAACTGCAAAACCTTGGAAATCGTTGGATTTGTTTTACCGCTCTGTGCATCAATCAATGCCATTTTAACATCGAACGGATTAAATGTTGGTCCAAACAGATATCTTGATATTTTCCCTTTTGGAGTAACTGTAACAACAATACCGGCATGCACAAAATTTTCATCGTCGGGTTTAAAATAAAATCCAACAGCGTCTGTAACTTTTTTAATATTTAAGCTATCCCCGGTTAAAAACAGCCAATCTTCAGGAGGAAATTTTTTCCTCATTCCTTCTAAATAATTATTTTTCCACTTTGCAGCAATTGCGGGAGTTTCATGGTGATCGAAACTTAAAGAAATTATTTTATAATCAACCCCTGGTACCAAATCCACTTTGTTTGCCACCCATCCCAATTCAGTCTGTAACGGGGAGCATATTCCGGGACATTCATAATAAACCAAAGCCAGCAAAACGGGTTTGTTCAGTAAATCATACAAAGCAACTGTATCGCCTTCGGAGGTTATAAAAACCGCATCAACGGGGATGTAATCCCCAAGTTTTTCATCCACTCCAACTTCTATATGCTCCGACTGGGGCAATAGAATCATTGGGAACAAAATCAGGTAACTTATTATTAAACAATATCTTAAACTGCTTTTCTTCATTTAGCATCTATTTGTTTATTCAGATTTGCTATTTGGCGTAAATATGCGAATAAATTTTGCCAATTCGATTTATCCAGCGAAATAATTGAAGAATTAAATCCCCTTTCATTAGGAGCAAGACTCACCGATTTAATAAAATCGTCAGTCGTCGATTCAATTTCGCCATAAAAAGTGGATTGTGCGACTGCAGCAGGATCAAACGAATATTCCTTCAATAATCGTGCTCCCGGTAATTCTGAGGTTTTTTCCAGATAATTAAATAAACCTGCTTGTGACTCAGAATTTTTAAATTCTTTTATTATTAAACTTTCGGATTTTTTTACTGGAATCTGATTTGGAACATTTGTGCCCTCAGATAATCGATAAGCTAAATCGACTTCGGAAATCTGCTCTTCCGTAATTTCCGGATACTCCGCTAATGTTCGTATATAATGAATTATAGAGATTCTATCAGCGGGTGAAAGATATTCGTATGCCGCCATTCCATTTTTTATAATTCCTTCCTGCAATGTTTTATACAAATCCTGAAAATTACGACCATTTGTCCAACCGGTTTCCTCTTGAAAATTTCTCGGTTTAGGATTCAGCGCCACTCCAGCTGGTCCATCGCCCATTCCCTGCGCTCCGTGACACGATAAACAATTGGCGTCGTATAATTCTTTGCCCTTATCAATAATTGTTTGATCTGGGGATTTAATTTTGCTTAAATCCACGGCAGGCATTATTCCACCTTTTTTAAGGGGAATATCTCTTTCTGCATTCAACGAATCAATGTATGAAACTGGAATTGTATTATATGAAATTGAATCCAGATTTTTTACGTAAAAAATACCAATCAAAATAATTACGATAAAAAAATACGGATACACAATTGCGAATAATCTAAGTGGATTACTCAGCAATTCTTTAAAATTAATTTCGTCTTCAACTTTTTTTCTATTCATTTATATACCGATACTATAATCTGAAATTTAAACCCCTTTTTAATTTGGGGTCGCCTATTGGAATTAAATTTTGATTTTTAGATTTAAATGTGAATATTAATATCAATAAACCGACTGCAAGAATCGGGAATCCTAATTCTATCCATCCGAATACTGCATAACCTTTTCCATAAGTTGGCATCACTAACCAATATAAATCATAAAAGTGAGCGAATAAAATCCAAACCGACATAAATTTTAATCTTTTCGGATCCATTTTTGATGGCTGGGATAATAAACCAAAATATGGCACAATAAAATGGACAATAATAAGTCCTATTGATACGAACATCCAGTTCCCTTCCCACCTGTGGAGAAACCAAAAAGTTTCTTCCGGAAGATTCGCATACCATATCAACAAATACTGGCTGAAGGCTATATATGCCCAGAAATTAACAAATGCGAACAACAAGGCACCTAAACTATAATAATGATCCCTAACCATACCCTTAACAAAATATCCTTTTTCCACTAAGAGAACTATTGCGAGAGTTGCGGCAGCCAAAGCTGCAAGTACAGTCCCAGAAAAGTAATAAACCCCTAATATAGTAGAGAACCAATGAGGCTCCAAACTCATTATCCAATCAATTGCTGAAAATGTAACTGTAAGAGCAAAGAAAGGCATAAAAACAGCCGATATTTTTATGTTTTTCGATGTAAGCGATTGGTCACCCGATATATCCTGCTTTTTAGAATTTCGGGTAATTACAAAATAAAAAGTTAACCAAATAACAAAAAAAGCTATCATTCTAATTATAAAAAAAGAGACGTTTAGATATCCTGATTTAGATTTAAGTAACGTATCCGATTGCACAACCTCATTGTGTGTCCAATGGAAAAGATCGTGCATATTAAATAATAAAGGCAAAGCTACAATAGGGAGGATAACTAAAGTAGCCGCGAAAAATTCGAGCACTCTTCGGAAAGGAGTACTCCAAACAGCACCGGCTAAATATTCTAATGCTACAAAAAACAAGGATCCTAGACCGATACTTGTTAAAAATAACAATAGAATCAGATTGTTAAATGCCGCTCTTGTATGATCAATAAAAAAGGCAGATATAACAATTACCAAACCGACTCCGAATAGCGCGAAACCGAGCTTGGTTAAAATGCCGGGTAGATCTTTTTTCGAATAATCGATATTTGTTTGGTTAGAACTCATTCTAAATCCGACTCCTTAGCGTTTAGAGATCTTTGTAAAACTCTTAAATATAAAATTGTCGCCCATCTTTCCTTTCTCGTCATTTGGCTCGCGTAAGAGGGCATAATGTTTTGACCTTCCGTTATCACATGATATAATCTTCCATCGGTCCAAGTTCTAACTTTTTCTGAATGAAGACTCGGCGGATTTGGAAACTGTCCTCTTAAACGGCTATCACCTTCTCCATAATATCCATGACAAGGGCTGCAATAGATATCATATTTTTTCTTACCCAAATCCAAATTCTTTTCAGTTGGCAGTAGAGTATTTTTTAAATATTTACCTGCTGATTCAGGATCACCTTTAAATTGATAAGGCATGTTTCCCCTTGCAACGGTTCCCTCTATAGGTGTGCGCATTGCTTTGCCATCCGAAAAAAAGCTATTATTATCCTGAGGAATAATTTTCGACTGTTCCATCATCCAATTGAATGGTACCATGAACATTAATTTATTCAATGCAAAATAGGTCGATCCTGAAACTACAACCGCAATTATAATGAGCAGAGAAATAAACTTCGGTTCAAAAATTTTGTGTTCTGTAGAAATCTCAGCTTGGTCATAATATATCGCCGTAATGTCTTTTGCTCCAAGTTTGGCGAGTAATTCCTTTGCTGATTCTTCTGTAAATTTTAAGTCATCCGCTTGTAATAGAATTCCATATTTATCAGAAGAAACTTTTTTCATATACTCGGTATCATGCAGTGGATGGCTAATATTCGGAAATTTAAAAAACAGTGCTATCATAGTTACAACAGTAGCAATTGAAGCCGCTAAAACCGTCACTTCGAATATTATTGGCACGAATGCTGGAAACGCGAAAAAGGGTTTGCCGCCTATCACTATAGGGTAGTCGAATACCGATAAAAAATACATTAAAGTTACCGCGGAAATTGTACCCGTTAAACCGAATATGAGAGCTGCGTAACCCAATTTTGACACTGGCAGTTTCATCGCATTATCCATACCATGCACAGGATATGGAGTATTTACGTCAAATTTTTTGTAACCATCTTCAGCGACTTTGTTGGCCGCTAAAATAATTTCATCTGGTGTATCGAATATTCCGGTATAACCGTATAAAATTTTATCACTCATTATTAATGATCTCCATGTGAAGGTTGAGATCCTTCAACAACTGCTTTTACTTCGGCAATTGAAACAACTGGTAAAGTTTTAGTAAATAACAATAACCATGTAAAAAAGAACCCAAAACTACCTAATAATATAGCACCGTCTACTAACGTTGGCGCATAATATGCCCAACTCGATGGTAAATAATCCCTTGATAATGAGGTAACAGTTATCACAAATCTTTCGAACCACATACCGACATTAACAAGCACGGCAATAACAAACATAATGGGGATACTTCTTCGTATTTTTTTAACCCAGAACAGTTGCGGAAATATTACATTGCATGAAACCATTATCCAGTAAGCCCAGGCATAAGGACCGAAAGCTCTGTTGATAAAAGTAAATTGTTCGGGTTGAACACCGCTATACCATGCTATAAAAAATTCCATGGCGTAAGCGTAACCAACCATTGATCCGGTAAGAAGAATAATTTTATTCATTCTTTCCAGAGTATTTAAAGTTATTATATGTTCGTAATTGAATATTTTTCTGATAAAAATCAAAACATTTTGAACCATAGCGAAGCCTGAGAAAACCGCTCCTGCTACAAAATATGGCGGAAATATTGTTGTATGCCAGCCGGGCATTATAGAAACGGCGAAGTCGAAACTCACTATTGTATGTACAGATAGAACCAAGGGAGTTGCAAAACCAGCTAGAATAAGATAAACCATTTCGTAATGCTGCCAGTGTCGGTTGGAATGTCTCCAACCCAAACTTGTGACGGAATAGATTAATTTTTTAATTTTATTTGATGTTCTGTCTCTCAGAGTGGCAAAATCCGGTATCAGCCCAACATACCAAAAAATAAACGAAACGGTAAAATAAGTTGATACAGCAAAAACATCCCAAAGTAACGGTGATGTAAAATTGACCCATAAGGAATGTTGATTTGGATAAGGGAATAAGTAACCTGCCAGCCAGGGACGACCAACATGTATAAGCGGAAATATTCCGGCGGTCATTACAGCAAAAATTGTCATTCCTTCAGCAAAACGGGCAATTCCATTACGCCATCTTTGTCTCAATAAAAATAAAATTGCTGAAATCAATGTTCCTGCGTGCCCTATCCCGACCCAGAATACAAAATTAACAATTGGCAAGCCCCATCCTACCGGATTGTTGTTACCCCAAAGTCCGGTTCCGTAATAGAATGAAAGCAAAAGGGCAATAGCTCCTATACCCGTCATAGTTAAAGTAACAGCAAGAGCTATATAATATTTTTTGTCAGGCTTAGTTTCGAGAGGTTTAGCAATAAGATCATCAATTTCCCTTAGAGCGGGTCGACCTTCAATTACAGGAATCTCTCGTGTATAATCAATCTCGTTCACTAAGCTTCCTCCGAATGAGTATTTCTAAGTTTGGCTAAATATGTAACATTTGGTTTAACATATAATTCTTCCAATACATGGTAACCTAATTCGTGTTCACGGTATTTTGATATCTTGGATTCTTTATCATTAGTATCTCCGAATACAATAGCATCTGCAGGGCAGGCTGATTGACAGGCTGTTTTAACATCACTTCCTTTTAACTCCCTGCCCTCAGCAATGGCTGTTTCACGAGCTTCCATAATCCTCTGTACACAGAAAGTGCATTTTTCCATAACACCTCTTGATCTTACTGTAACTTCAGGATTATTTACTAATGAAGTCAACTCATTCTCGTAGTAAGCATCTGCAAAATGATCTCTGAAATTATAGAAGTTGAATCTTCTAACTTTATAAGGACAGTTATTTGCGCAGTAACGTGTACCCACACAACGATTATATGCCATTTGATTAAGTCCATCGGGACTGTGATTTGTGGCATTCACCGGACACACATTTTCGCACGGGGCATTATCACAATGCTGACACAGCATGGGCTGTCCGCTTACTTCGGGATCATCGGGAGTCCCCGAATAATATCTATCGATTCGAATCCAGTGCATTTCCCTGCCGTTTGCAACTTGATCTTTTCCAACAACCGGAATATTATTTTCTACATTGCAAGATGTTACGCAAGAAGCACAGGAGGTACATTTATTTAAGTCAATAGACATTCCCCACTTAACGCCTTCGTATTTATGTTCCCGGGTTATACCTATTAAATTATGTTCGCCTTCGTGAAGAAACTTTGAATTCTTTTTATATTCTTCTACAGTTCCTTCCTGAATGATTTTCCTTATTTTGTGGAAGTCTTTTACAGAATTATCATCCAAAGGATGGTGCTCCTGAGTAGAAACTAATTTATATGAGCCTCCGGGTTTTGTAACGGCAGCGTTTGTTAGCAAATAATTTGAAACTTCTGAACCTGACATTAAGACGACGGCATTAAAACCCGAATTCTTTCCGGCGTCTCCGATCACAGTTCTTCCGTAACCAAGTTCGATACTTAATAGCTTGTCGGCCATTCCTGGTTGAAGCATAACAGGTATTTCGAGAAACTTTCCGTTAACGACAACTTTTACGTAATCATTATTTTCTACTCCCAATTCTTTGGCAGTATTAGGAGAAAGCGCCGCATAATTATCCCAGGCTACTTTCGAAACAGGATGAGGAATTTCCTGAAGCCAGCCGTTGTTCGCGAATTTACCGTCACCGATAAAATAACTTCTCTGCAATTGAACTAAATATTCACTAGTCGTTTCCGTGGATGAAATTTTATCAAAACTGTTCTGATTGAACGAATATTTTATTTGCGCTGAAGGTATTACTTTAACAAATCCATCATGTAAAGCATTGTACCAGTAACTTTTAAAATCTACAGAAGAGTTTTGCAGATTATAAATATCTTTAAAATTTTCCATCACAAAATGATGGATTGCATCCATAGAATATGCTTCAGCGCTTCCGTTTATCCAGGTAAGTAGAATATTTTCTTTCTGTCTTGTATTAAATATTGGAGCGATAAGTGGCTGCTGTAGTTCGTAAATATCTGATCGCACATAATTATCGCCCCAGCTTTCCAATTCGTTGCTAGCCGCCAATGTATATGTGGATTTATCAGATGTTTCATTTTCACTTTCAACAATGCTTACTGTATTTGGTATTTGTTGGAATGCTTCCTCTAATCCTAATTCTTTAGGCATATTAAAAATCGGATTTATACCAAAATTTATAAGCACTCCAATATTTCCATTTGCTGCCGAATTAACAAGTCCTTTTAATTCGTCAGAAGTACTCATTGGATGAAAATCCAGGTTAACAGAATTATAATCATATAGAGCGGAATTACCCAAAACCTCGTTTAACAGATTTACAGCAGAATGAACGTCAACAGGTAAAATCTCACCGGCGAGAACGATGGATTGACCCTTATATTTAACAAGATCATCTACTAAATAGTTGATCTTAATCGAATCCAGTTTAAATTTGTTTATAAAATTTTTGAGCTGGTATTTGGAGATTAAAGATTTTAAAGAAGCAGTAAGAGTAATTTGCTGAACATTCTTTTTCAGTACAATTTCGTTGAGCAGACTTAAAACAAATTCCAGTTGAGCATCTGCGCGCAATCTTATCCGATAGTCCGAATTAATTCCTGTTAAGCTCATTGCTCCTTCAACTGAATAAAGCCTGTTGAAGTTATTGGAGTTCATAACATCTTTTCTTTGTGTAAACAATCTTGTATTCTCAATTGTATTACCCTCTCTGCCCAAAAAGTCACTCTCCAGTGAAAGAATTATTTGAGCCTTATCAAGTTTAATACTCGGAACATTGCGTGATCCGTAAGAAGACTGCCAGGCAATTCGTTTATTCTCATCGCCAGATGATTGGTAACTGTACCATTTTGTTGTGGGAAATTTTTCTTTAAAATTATTTATAAGTTTTAATGTAGCTGGTGAATCAATTCTATCTGTAATAATTGCGATCTCTTTATTCTTTACAACAGCTTCGCCTAATAAATCTAAAATTTCCGAATCGGCTTTTTCCCAGTCAATTTTTCTCTTCTTTTTGTAAGGTTCTTTTAGTCTTTCCGGGTCGTAAAGATTTAACAACGCTGCTGGAGATTGAGCATCAATTTTGCCCATATAGATCGGATGATCGGGATTTCCTTCAATATTAATAGGCCTTCCCTCACGCACTCGTACAAGAACACTTTTACCATTTACAATTGTTGCGTAAAAATTCGGCTTTCCCGGCAATACACCTTCGGGGCGTTTGGTGTATGGGATAATTTCCCCCTTGTCTTGATAATCCGAGCAAGCCGTTGCTGCAAAAGCTGCGGAAGCAGACAACAAGGCGATAAATCTTCTTCGCGAAACTGTGTTTAATGTATCCGGATTAAATTCATCCGTTACCCCGTCAGCAAATTCGTTAGCTTTCGCTTTTAACACTGCTGGATCGTTGTAATATTCTTTTAAATTTTTCCAAAAGTCTTTTTTTTCTACAGTTTTTTTCAAGCTCATTATAGTTAGACCTATTTATTTCTCTTAACGGCAGATGGATGAATATTTAATGTAATATTTTTTTCAATTCTGTTTTTGTTGTTATTAAAATATTTTAATGGAGTGTTATTTAATAATGTTAAACCAAAAGCACTTAAACTGGCTGTAACAAAAAACTTTTTCCTATCAATTTTATTTTTCATTCTTAAAATTCCTTTTATCGGTGACAAGCCGCGCAATTTTCCGGACCAACTTTTACATTTTTGAGATAAGGTAACTTCTCCTGCGGATTTCTGTGACAATCCAGACAGGCGGTCATTGTAAATGGTTTTATCTGACTTACTTCCTCCATCTCTCTAACATTTCCATGACAACTTTCGCAATCAATTCCTTTATTTACATGTACGCTATGATTAAAATATGCATATTCAGGAACTTTATGAATACGTTTCCAGGGTATAGGATTACCTTCTTCATAATATTTTGTGAGTTTTATAATTTCAGGTTTATCTTTACGTGCAACCGAATGGCAATTCATGCAGATATTAACTGAAGGAACCAGGGCATGCCTGCCTTTTGTAACCCCTACATGGCAATACTGACAATCAATGCCCATTTCACCTGCATGTAATTTATGGGAATAATTAATTGGTTGCAAAGGCTTATACCCAACACCATCGCGCTCCGCTCTGGAAATATAAAATGTGACAACAAACGCCGCGGCCGCGATAAATAAAATTAACGGCAGCCTGAATTTTAGAGTATAATCAAGAACAGTTTTTTTCATTTCTTCCCTAGTATAACTTTTCTGTTTCATTACTGATATGGATCTAGGATAAATCTGGTTCTGATGCTTTCAGGTCTTCTATAACGTATACTTTACAAATAATCGTCACATAATCGGATACGATATATAAATATTTTTTTTTAATTTAAGCAAATTATTAAATTATAGTAAAAAATGAAAATTATTTTAAATAAAAGTATAAAAAATAAAAGATCTTTTATATGCTATTTAGTTTTTTCGAGAAACAACAAAATCAACAAGAGATTCAAGCGAAGCATAACTTTCGGATGACTGAAAAATTATAAGAGAATCTTTCGCTTTCTGAGAATATTCAAAGGCTACTTTTTCTGCGTATTCGAGACCGCCATTTTGTTTCACAAAATCGATAACTTCTTCAACTTTCTTGTTTTTTTCACCGTCTTTTACATAACGTATTATTTTTGAGGATTCATTTTTGTCAGCATTTCGAAGAGCATAAATCAGTGGAAGGGTAATTTTTTTATCTTTAATGTCGCGTCCTGGATTTTTACCTATAATTTTAGAATTTCCGATGTAATCCAATATATCATCCCTTATTTGGAAAGAAAGCCCCAAATATTCTCCGAAGTTTTTAAGCGCTGAAATTTGGTCGGCATTATCGGTTGAACTAAGCGCTCCAATTTCGCAACAGGTGGATAATAAAGAAGCAGTTTTATCGCTTATTATTCTAAAATATGTTTCTTCATTGATATTTAATTTCCGTGTTTTACTCATCTGAAGAAGTTCACCTTCGGACATTCTTTTTACAGTGTTGGTGATAGTTTTCAGGAAATCGAAATCGTTGTTTTCTACAGCAATCATCAATCCCCTTGAAAGCAGATAATCTCCCATTAGTACAGCAATTTTATTTTTCCAGATAGCATTAATTGAAGGAAAACTTCTTCTTTTTTCGGCTCCATCAACAACATCGTCATGAACCAGTGTGGCAGTGTGAAGCAATTCCACAAGGGCCGCACCCCTATAACTTCTATCTGTGATTCCACCAGCTAATTTCGCTGAAAGCAGAACAAGTATAGGTCTTATTCGTTTCCCTTTCTGTTTTATGATGTATCTGGCTACCAGGTCAACTAATATTACATCAGACTTTAAATTATTCTTGAAAACAGAATCGAAATGCGATAATTCTTCGATTATGGGTTTCTGAATGTTAGAAAGATTTAGTTTATTCAATGCTTTTTTTCGAGAAGATTTTTGAAACGAATATACTTATTTCGTATAATAAAACCAATGGAATAGCCAAAAGTACTTGAGCAACCGGATCTGTACCCGGAGTTAATATCGCGGACAATATCATAATCGTTACAATAGAATGTCTTCTGAATCTACGCATTATTGAGGGATTTAATATTCCAATTTTTGAGAGGAAAAATGAGAGCATTGGCAGCTCGAATACCAATCCTGCGGCTAGCATTACACTAAATATTATCGAGAAATACTCGTCAATAGAAAAATTATTCTCTATAATTTCAGTCCCGAATTGGGCTGCAAATTTTAATGTAAATGGAAGCATCACATAATAAGCGAAAACAATACCGGTTAAAAAACAAATCGAGGAAAATAATACAATCCATACCACATATTTTTTTTCACTTGATTTTAAAGCAGGCGAAATAAACTTCCAAAAATGGTAAAAGAAATTAGGTATGCTTAATATAAAACCCGCTATAAAAGCGACTTGCAGATAAATAAATAACTGACCGAAAGGTTTGAGATTTTGCAAATGAATTTTTGCTTCACTTGCTGGAAGCAGTAGAACTTTTTCTACAAGAAAGTCAATAAAAACCCATGCCACTACCGTAGCAATAACAATACCTATTAAAGAATATATCACCCGCCATCGAAATTCCTCCAAATGTTCGAGGAAAGTCATTTCCGATTCGCTTGTATCAACTTCTTTTTCTTCTGAAATAATCTCTTTTGAACTCACAAAAACCAATTACTTTATAATAGTTCTTTATATAGTGGAAATTTAGAACAAAGCTCATTAACATCTTTTTTAACTGAATTTAGGATATCTTCATTTTCATTATTTTCAACCGCTTTATTTATCAGTCCGGCAATTATATCCATCTCATTTTCTTTCATTCCGCGAGTAGTAACTGCGGGAGTTCCTATCCTTATTCCACTGGTAACAAATGGACTTTTAGTATCGAAAGGAATCATATTTTTATTTACTGTGATACCGGCTATTTCTAATGCTTTCTCGGCTTTTTTTCCACTAATATTTTTATTGGAAAGATCTAAAAGCATCAGATGATTATCAGTACCGCCGGAGATAATTTTAAATTCATACTCTGAAAGTTTATTTGAAAGCTGTTTCGCGTTTTTAATTACTTGTTTGGCATAATCATCAAACGAATCGTCCAAAACTTCTCTAAAAGCTACTGCTTTAGCCATAATAACGTGCATTAATGGTCCGCCTTGAATACCTGGCATAATCATGCTATCAAATATTTCAGACATTAGTTTTAATCGATCGCCTTTAAGTGTTTTTAATCCAAGCGGATTCTCTTTGTCTTTACCTATCAGAATCATACCACCGCGAGGTCCGCGTAATGTTTTATGTGTAGTTGAAGTTACCACATCACAGTAATCAAGAGGACTATTTAATAAACCTTTGGCTATCAAACCGGCTGGGTGCGACATATCACAAACCAAAAATGCGCCCACTCTATCGGCTATTTCCCTGAATTTTTTATAATCCCATTCGCGGGAATACGCACTGGCACCGGCAATAATTAATTTTGGTTTCTCTTTTACAGCCAAATCCTCAATTATATTATAATCGAGTGTTTGTGTTTCTTTGTTCAAAGGATAACCAACTGCTCTGTAAATTTGACCGGAGAAATTTACAGGAGAACCATGTGTTAAATGTCCTCCATGATCAAGACTTAAACCAAGAATTGTATCCCCGGGATTTAGTAAAGCCATAAATACGCCCATGTTGGCTTGCGAACCGCTGTGTGGCTGAACATTTGCATATTCTGCTTTGAATATTTTTTTTGCTCGTTCACGGGCAAGTTCCTCTGCCATATCCACATATTCGCAGCCGCCGTAATATCTTTTACCCGGATAACCTTCAGCATATTTATTTGTCAAAACGGATCCTGTTGCTGACATTACCGCTAGACTTACAAAATTTTCGGATGCTATCAGTTCTAAATTATTTTGAAGTCGTCCAATTTCTAATTTGGCCACTTCTAAAATTTCAGGATCCGAGTTCAGATAATTCAGCATTTTATTTCCTACCTAATTTTTATTTACGGAACAATTATACTTTTATTTATCCAGTTATAACATTTTCCTTGGATTTTAATTTCGGTTCCGGAAGATAATTTACGGAAGAAATAATCTTCCTGCTGCGGCACTGAATTAGACAAAGCTTTTATTCTATCTCTTGCAGCACCCGATTGTGAACCGTTCAATTTGGCGGCTTTAGCGTAAGTATCAACTGCTAATTGGTAAACACATTTATCATCAAATTCAAAACCACAATCCCGTGCAGCTTGTTCATATAGTGAGGCTTCAACAAAAATGGGTAGATCCCATGGTTCGCTGCTTGCGTTTGAGGCTTTCTGTAAATATGAACGTGCCACCGACAATTGGCCTAAATCTTTATAAATTAGGGCAACGTTAAAATAATTATCCCTATTATTTGGTTCTAACTCAATTAATGTTTTATAAGCGTTTATTGAAGCGTCACTTTTATTCAGCTTATTATAGACTAAAGCAAGTTTTCGCCAATAATTTATTACATCTGTCGATTTCTTCGTTAAAAACTCGAGTGGTTCAATTGATCTAGTATAAAACTGATAATTAAGGCATGTTTCAGCATAAGCATAAGCTTTAGATAAATTCTCTTTGTCCAGTTCCCACGATCTTTTCATAATATCTGCGAGTTCTTCAGGATTATCTGCCAACGATTTTAATCTTGTATTCCATGTATCGTTTTCAGGATCTTCTTCTGCCAATTTAGAATACAACTGCAGAGCTTTCAATTTATATCCATTTTCTCCATCATCATTCTGAGAATAGAGAATTCCAAGTCTATCTTTATAAAAAGATGGTGCATCGGGATATTTATCTAATGCATATTCATAAGCGGCTATAGCTTCATCTGTTGGGGCATTTTTCCATACTTCAATAGTATATGCTTTTTTAATTATAAAATAATCTGAGTTTTTGGAATCGTACTGAACAGCTTTATCATACAATGCAATCATTGTATCTGCGTACATATTTTTATCTTGCTCAGTAGTAGCGACACTGTCTCTGAGAAAAATAATAATGTCTTCCATTTTTTTAAATGGTTTATATTGTAAATAATTGGTTGGATTATCATTAATTACATTCCAGCCATGATCGTAAGCAAATTTATAATCTTTGGTTTTATAAGCTTCCCAAAACAGACTGAACTCTACCATCAGGCTGTCTGAAGATGTCGCGCTGATAGTGGCAATGTTTACTTTAGCTGATACTGAAGAAAATCCAGTAGATAAAAGTAAAACAAAGACAAATAATAAAACTATACGTGTTTTCAATTTCAACTCCAAATTAAATTTATCTATCCTGTCTAATAAACCAAAGTTCGCCGAAACTAATTGATACGTTTGCTCTAAGAATATTTTCTTTTATCAATTGAGAATCGGTAGTACCTCTTATCCCATATTCAAATCCAAGATCAATTGTGTTGCCAAGACCCAGCGGAAAAGAAAAACCTGCATGAGCTGAAATAGTTTCTATTCTTGTACCATTGATCTCATATTGAGTCTGTTCATATCCAAAGCCGCCGCGCAAAACTATATCATCCCAAAACGAAGTCCCAATTCTACGAGTATCACCGGAATACTCTAAACTTAATACGGCTTTATTCAAATTTTTTAAGGAACCAGAATTTATTCCATCGAAGGAATACTCCGACCATGGTTGATATAAATAATCTACTAAAATTAGGTAATTTTTATTCCAAGTTAAACTAGCTCCAACACCAATTTTATAAGGAACTTTCGTCTCAACTATACCTTTATCTTTTATTATGGTTCCAATTGATGTGACGGAGGTCAAACTTGTATCGGTAGTTAAATTTGTTCCTAAATTATAATAAATGGCTAATTTAAAATTTTCAATTTTTTCACTGCCGAATACTGATGACAAATCACTTGTAATAAGTCCAAGTGATCCGCCCGCCCCGTAATAACTTCTTTTATTAATGTATTGCAAATTACCATACTGCGAATCATTATAATATTCCAGAGTTGAATTATAATCAATTTTTCCTGTATAATAATCAAAAGTACCTCCCAAAATAAAATTAAGGGGAAGTTTGTAAGTTAATCCGACAAATATTTTAGAAAGTCCTCCATCTCCGCTATATTTAAATGAGGAACTTGTCGTTTCCTGGCCCGCTCCGCTTGCAGTAACACTATTAGTTTTAACATTATAACTAACGGTGGAAACTGGCAGCAAACCTAATGATCCAACAATTCCGTAATCCTTTTGCAGAGGGAAACCGATTGTAAAACCGCTGAAACTATAATTTGAGTAATATTTTGAGTTTTTTGAGTCCGTTAACAGCATACCATCGTAGTTAAGCCCAACTTCAAAACGTGTAAGATCCAACTTATACAATCCCGCGGGATTTATACTGCTCAAATAATCTTTATCTACAGCGGCAAAACCAAGACCACCCAAGCCCATTCGGCGGGCTGAATGAGTATAAATATTATCTCCAATTCCATTCCTTGAGTATAAGGATCCGCCCTGCCCAAAAACATCAGAGACAGTCCATAGAACAATTAAAGTAAAAACGATTTTTGTAATTTTCATTTTATATCGGCATATATTATTTGAAGTCGTGGTTTAAGTGTAACATCTTCTACCTTGCTGCTATAAAGTGCAATTTTATTGACTGATTTGTCATCATCAAAAGCACGTATTTTAAGTCCGTAATTCATTTTTCCTTCAACCCAGTGCTGAACCAAAGCGCTAATGTTGGCTTTGAAAGTGTCACCGGATTTTACCATTAAAATAGAGCTGACTGAAGTATCAATGGCATGTTCCATTTCTCTTTTGATTAAACTCACAAGTAATGAATCATCATATGTGGAACCTTTTACTGCCTGCAGTGGGTCTTCAACAAATGAAAGATTAGCTTCAATAATAATAGCATTTTTAGGCAGAGACGATAAGTCAAATTTTACAGTACTATGAACAGGGATACCACCTTGAACATACATAAAGTTCTCATCATTGCCCGGCATTGAACCTGTTACACCAAATGCGTCGTAAGATGGTGTTGCCGAAAGAGTATCCAACTCACCGCTTGTGTCCATAACAATAAGATAAACAGTTGGCAATTCACTTGAACTTGCAGCGCTTGTTAAAGTCGGAAATCCGAAAACTTTATTTGACTCCGGAGTAGGAATGTATAAGGCTCCGTAATTTTTTATAGTTGTATCGACTCCTGAACGTAACCAATCGAACACAATTTCTTTGTTCAAATCTATTGTAAATAAAGTATCGTCATTAGAAAAAAAGTTACTGCTAAAAGGAGTTGAGTTATACTGAATTTTTTCAAGGTTTTCTTTCTTGAATTTTTCAAAATTCCAATCCGCAGTTATTTTGTGAACGTTAATCCCAAATGCATTATTGGCTGCACCTATAGAATAATCAGGTTTTAGAGTAACATATGCATTAACAGGAGTTAGTTCATTATTAGTTATTTGGGTTTTTAACGCCGATGAGATTGCAAATCCAAACTTAATTACTCCCTTAGCCGTTAATTGTTCGGTTTTGCCAATGAGAGTCCTGTCGGATAATCCAAGACTGAGTGTATCGATGTAGGAACTACTGCTTTGTTCTAAATTATCAGCTTGAGAGTCAAGTGTATGAATTGATGTTAAATCCTGGCCGGCTAATAAATCCTCACCTACAGAACTTGGATCTTCTTCGCAGCCAAAGATTAGGGCCGCAAAAAAAAGTATTAAAAATAAATTGATGAACTTGTTCAATTAGAATCTCCTAAAGAGTCCGAAATAATAAAATTGACAACAGCGTTAAAATTTGAAGCTACAAAGTTGGGAGTTTTTCCATCCTTTTTCAATAGATTAATTAAATCCTTGTCTTGATTATAATTAATTAGTATGGGTTTCACTCCGGCATTTATTGCACATTCAATATCAGAATATTTATCCCCGACCAAATAAGATTTATTAAGATCGAGTTTTAATTCTTCTGCTGCTTGTACAATCATATAAGGTGAAGGTTTCCTGCAAATAGTTTTTTCCGGCGGATCGTAATCCGGATGGTATGGGCAATAATAAAAAGCGTCGATAGATGTATTAAATTCACTAAGTATTTCGTTTATACGATTATGAATTAAATCAACTGTATTGTTAGATACCAAACCCCTAGTAATACCGGATTGATTTGAGACAACGACTATCTTAAAATCGCAAACAGCTTTAAGATTAGCAATTCCTTCCGGCACTCCAGGAAACAATTTTACCTCGGAAGGATCATTCAAATAACCTGGATCAATATTTAACGTATCGTCTCTATCGAAAAAAACAGCTCTATATAACATAAAACTAAGGACTCAAAATTGTCTTATAAAGCTCAACATAGTTCTTGGAAGAGTTCAACCAGGTGAAATTAACTTTCATACCGGCTTTCATTATTTTTGTCCAAGTTTTATTATCGTTCTTATAGATTGAAAGTGCTCTGTTAATTTCTTTCATCATCTCGTTACTATCGTACTTCTTAAATGAAAATCCTGTGCCTTCGCCTGTTTTTTCATCAAATCTTACAACAGTGTCGGCCAGCCCTCCTGTTTCCCTAACAATAGGAACAGTTCCGTAAATTAAACTGTACATTTGATTCAACCCGCAAGGTTCAAATTTAGAAGGCATTAAGAACATATCTGAGCCGGCTTCTATTAAATGCGCCAGTTCATCATCAAATCCCAAATAGCAGGAAAATTTATCCCTGTATTTCATATAAGCTTCTTCAAAAAACATATGATATTTACGGTTGCCGGTTCCAAGAAGAACAAATTGTATATCAAGTTTCATAAGGTCTTTAAAAACTTTTTGAATAAGGTCAAACCCTTTATTATCCTCGAGTCTTGAAATCATTCCAATTACAGGAGTATTTTCCTTAAATTCAAAGTTAAACTTTTCTGAGAGAGCTTTTTTATTGAGTATTTTATCACTAAGGTTCTTTACAGAATATTTTTTAGCAATTTTTTTATCCTTTTCCGGATTCCAGATCAATGGATCAATTCCGTTTACAATACCGTGTACGGCATCCTTGCGGCTTTTTAGTACTTCCTGTAAACCTGATGCGATTTCTTCGTCTTTACAAATTTCTTTGGCATAAGTTTCACTAACTGTATTTATATAATCTGAATATTCCAGCCCGGCTTTTAGATAGTTAAACTTATTATTATGAAGAATATTACCTTTTTTAACAAGACTATCCGGTAATCCGGTTTTATTGAAACTCGATTTTGGAAATACACCCTGGTAGCTGAGATTATGAATAGTAAATAATGTTTTAACGTTTTGAAATAGTTCATGTTCACTGAACATTGTTTTGAGATAAACAGGCACCAACCCACACTGCCAATCGTTACAATGTATGATATCCGGCACCCAGCCTAATTTTATAACTAATTCGAAAATAGATTTAGCCAATAAAATAAATCTTTCATCATTATCAGGAAAGTCCTCGCCTGTTAGAGGATCAGAGTATAAACTATGTCTGCTCCCGAAATATTCCTGATTATCCAAAAAATAAATCTGAACACGTGCTTTGGATCCAATAAGAAAACTTGATCTAAGAGAAAATACAACTTCCTTATCACCGATTTGTGTGGTCAAATCTTTTAGCCTAACCACTTCGTGAATCTTATATTTTCTTTCATCTATAGCTCCGTACTTGGGCACAACTATTCTAACCTGGTGGCCAAGTTCCTGCAGTTTCTGTGGTAAAGCCGAAGAAACATCGGCTAAACCGCCAGTTTTAATAAACGGTACAACTTCTGAAGTAACAAAAAGGATTTTTAATTTTTTGGATGGAGGCATTTTTTACTTGTCCTTTTATTTTTAGATTACTAATTTAATAAAATCTTAGGTTTTAAACAAAAAATCCATTTTTCACTGTTCTCTCTCCAATTATCTCCATAAGTTTATTTTATTTAAAATAATTTTGTGATTACATGATTTATTTATTCGAAAATGCCGCACAGATAATCACCGTGGATACCGGTGGGATTAACTCAAAACCGGGTTCTCACATGAAAAATATTGGGATACTCACAAATCATTCTATAGTTGTTGAGAATGGAATTATCAAAGATTTTGTGAAATCCGGCGGAAAGAAAAGGTCGTTTGATAAAAAAATAGATTTGAGAAAAAAAACTTTAATGCCCGGTTTTGTAGAATGTCATACACATACTGCTTTTGCGGGATCAAGAAGCAACGAATTCCGACAAAAACTTAGCGGAGTTGGGTATGAAGAAATCGCTAAAAATGGCGGTGGAATTAATACTACTGTAAAAGCTGTTCGAAACTCTACATTCGACGAATTATTGCAAATTATTCAACCGCGTATAGATTATTTTATTTCGCAAGGTATAACCACTCTCGAAATTAAAAGCGGGTATGGATTAAGTTTTTATGATGAAATAAAATTATTACAAGTTATTAACCAGTTGAACAGAAACAATCCTATTGAAATTGTGGCTACTTTTCTAGGTGCCCATACTTACCCAAACGAATATAACAACGACCATGTTAAGTATAACGAAATTATTATTAATGAAATGCTGCCCTATATAGCTGAAAATAAACTGGCTGAGTTCTGTGATGCTTTTTGTGAAGTTACGGCATTTTCCGCCGATGAAGTTGATAAAATTTTTTCTGCGGCGGCAAAGCATGGATTAAAATTAAAATTACATACTGAACAATTTAACAATATCGGCGGATTAGACGTAGCCCTCAATCATCAGGCCGTTTCGGTGGATCATTTAGAGGTAATATCCGATAGTGACACAAATAAAATGGTCGATACAAACACAGTATCCGTTCTGCTGCCGGGTGTTTCTTTTTTTCTAAATTACAATTATGCCCCGGCCAGAAAACTGATCGATAAAGGTGCTACGGTTGCTCTGTCCACAGACTTTAATCCAGGCTCATCTCATATTTCAAATCTTAATTTAATTATGATTCTGGCGGCGCTTAAAATGAATATGTCCATTGAAGAAACAATTTCTGCCGTAACCATTAATGCCGCAAAAGCTATTAATCGTAATCAGAGCACAGGTAGTTTGGAAATTGGGAAAAAAGCTGATTTCTCAGTACTTGATACTGAAGATTTTTCTGATATTGTATATCAGGTCGGTAAAAATCTGAACTGTATTACGGTGAAAGAAGGTGAAATCATCTATTCGAGATAGAATTAAATAATACAAATAATACAATAGGTTTTTAAATGAAAATGAAAAACATTTTTATACTTATGATATTCTTTTCAATTATTTCTGCAGCTCAAGTTATAAAAGTAAAATCGGGAATTGAAGTTTTACGAGAAAATAATTTTAAGCTGCTCGAGGGTAAACGGGTAGGTCTTGTTACTAACGCTTCAGGAGTGGATAGTAAATTAAAATCAACAATTGATATTCTGTTCGAAGCTGATAATGTTGATTTGGTAGCGTTATATGGACCTGAACATGGTGTGCGCGGTAATATTGAAGCCGGTTTTAAAGTTGACACATATACCGATGAATACACAAAACTTCCGGTTTACTCTTTGTACGGTTCAACACGAAAACCGACCGAAGAAATGTTGAATGATATTGATGTAATAGTTTACGACATTCAGGATATTGGCTGCAGATCTTACACTTTTATAAGTACTATGGGTCTTGTTATGGAAGCCGCTTCACAATTTGATAAAGAAGTGGTAATTCTCGACCGCGCTAATCCGTTGGGAGGTATAAGAGTTGAAGGTAATTTGGTGGAAGAAGATTTTATATCATTTATCGGGCAATTTAAAATCCCTTATGTTTACGGATTAACTTGCGGAGAATTAGCGATGCTCCTTAATGAAGAAGGAATGCTTGATAACGGCGTAAAATGCAAATTGACCGTTGTACCAATGGAAGGTTGGAGCCGAGATGTATCCTTTGAGGAAACAGGACTACCCTGGGTGGCTACTTCCCCGCATATACCGCATAATTATTCACCTTACTTTTATGTTTGCTCCGGTATTGTAGGAGAGTTACGAGAAGCATTTTCAATTGGAGTTGGGTACACAATACCATTTCAATCTTTTGCCGCTCAATGGATTGACGGGAACAAACTTGCCGAGAAAATGAATTCGTATCAATTACAAGGAGTAATTTTCCGTCCGATTTATTACATGCCCTATTATGCATTTGGAAAAGGCGAAAATCTTGGCGGTGTTCAAATACATATAACGGATTATCATGATGTAGAATTGATGCCTATTCAATTCTACTTTCTTCAAGCGGTAAAAGAATTATACCCCGACTTTAATATTTTTGAATCTGAATCAACTTCACAATTCAGTGGATTTGACAAAGCGCTTGGAACCGATAAAGTAAGAAAAGAATTCAGTAAAAATTATAAATTTGATGATATAAAGGATTTACTTAACAAAGATGTTGCCGCTTTTAAGGAATTAAGCAGCAAGTATTATCTCTATAAATAAGACTTATTGCATAAGTATAATAGGGTAACTGTAAGAATTGGAAATTGTAGAATAATTATTTTTTAAATTTCAGATCTACATCACCAACGGGCCATCGCGCACCAAGTTTTAGGGTGTCAGGATAAACGGAAAATTTTTCGGAATATTCGAACGGTTTTACTTTCCCATAGTCATATTTATCGTTAACGTTTTTATCAACATAACCCCAAAGTATATATTTGCCCGGGCGAACCCTCTGAAAATTAAAAACTTGCGACTCTTTAATCTTACTGTGGTATTTTACTTCTGGAAATTCGACATTTGCAATTTCAACTATTACTCCGTCATCTTCAGTTTTTTCCACCTTACCGCTAAGTCCTGAAAACTCCATTTCATTAATCGTTATTATATTCGACTTGTATGTTGCAGTATCCAGATTATTACCCGCCGCATCATTAATAAACTTGTACTTGAACTCAATTTTATAATCTTCTTTGGACTTTAATTCTTCATTAATATTTATTCTAAATGACGCATCATCTATTTTTGTATGACTAAATCCGATAACTTTTTTATTCTTATTCTTTATAGATATGGATTGGGATAAATTACCAACATCAATAGCGTCATCAAAATTTAAGATAAAGTATGGGTTTAGAAAATCAATAGTTTTTCCGGGGTATTCGGTTTCCAGCGATTGAATTGTTGGAGCAGTGGTATCGGGTTTAACAGATACTGTGAATGAATATGACTGATTTGTTAAATTGTTACCCGATTTATCGAAAATATTTTTTACTATCAAGTAATTTTCGTTGGCTAGTACCAATGAATCGCTGAATGATAAAAAATACTTGCCCGCTTTATTTTTCCCTTTAAATAAATACCTCACATTATGCTGAATTGCCGAAGTCGAATCGAAAATAGAAAAATTTTTCGCGCTCAATTGGCTGCTGTCAACAGGTTCCGAAAATTCGACAAGTATATGATTTTTATCTGTCATTGTAACATTAGAAACAGCCGGAGCTATTGTATCTTCAACAGACAATCTGAAATTTAGGGATTTATATAAAGAATCTGATTTAGTAAGCGTTATATCTGAAAAAGGACATGCGTATTTATCGTCACCCGCGTTATAAAGCATATCCCTAAAAGAATCATTAACGGCAAATATTCTATAAGTAGAGGGCGCCATTCCAGATATCTTATAATTGCCTCGTGCACCAACTTGCGAGATATATTCCGGTTTTTGTGTAATTGGATTTGGAATTGTATCGGTTAACTGATAGGCGAAAATGAAAATACCTAATGGATTTTTATCGTATACTTTTCCTTCAACACTACAAAAATCTATTTCAGGACCTGTTGAGAAAGTGAAGGAATAAGCCTGCGCCAGATTATTACGATTATTCAAATCAATTACATCTGTGCCAACTGTAACAGTATAAGTAATGTTCTTTCTTAACGAATCTTCAAACATCAGTTCAACAGAAGTTCCACTCCAACTATATTCTATTTTGCCTTGAACAGATGGAGAAATAAATATCGCATCTTGTACCGATCTTTTGTCAACATATTCGGAAAACTCTATTTCAATAAAATTTTCTCTATAATTTACAGTTTTATCCTTAGGATAGATGAATGTAATTTCGGGAGGAGTTTTGTCAATTTCACCACCGGAAGGGCCTATCTGGCTTGCGCATGACCATATGCCAAAAATCAGCATAAAAAATAGTATTGTTATTTTTGCGAATTTCGCCATCGTCTGTAATTACTCACGTTTTTATTATGATCACTTAAAGATTTCGAAAATACATGCCCACCGTTTCCGTCTGCTACAAAGAATATATAATCATTTTTTTCCGGAAAAATTGCAGCCATTATTGCTTCTTTGCCAGGATTATTTATCGGTCCCGGCGGCAAGCCAGCATAAAGGTAAGTATTATATGGTGATACAATTTCAAGATCTTTAAAATAAACTTTATTTTTTTTATTCCTATATCTAATTAGATACTGAACAGTAGGATCGGCCTGAAGAAGCATTTTTTTATTGAGACGATTATGATAAACGCCGGATATTCTTTTAAATTCCGAAACTATATTTGATTCTCCATCAATAATGGATGCAAGAGTTAGAATCTGATGTTTTGTCATATCCATTTTTTGCATTTGATCAATCACAGACTGAGTTTCAAAAATTTTATCCATCTCCATTTTAAGCTTGGTAATTATCTCTCTCTCGTTATTATCATCATAAAAATAATATGTTTCGGGAAGCAGATAACCTTCTGCCGATTTAGCTTCAATTCCAATGGTGGTTAAAAATTCTTTATCCTCACTTAACTCCATTATTTTAGCGGAATCGAGGTTAAATTCCTTAGAGATTAAACTGGCGAGTTTGAACTGCCAAATGCCTTCAGGAATAGTAAGCCGTTTTTGTTCTGCAGGGGTGCCATCAATTAAAATCTCAACCAATTGGAAATAATTTAATCCGTTGGGAATATTATATTGACCCGCCTTTACTTTTTTTTCAGCACTGTAAAAAAAAGCAGCTACACGCATAAATGTTTTATTCGGAATTATTTTTTTTTCATACAAAGAATCGATTACTACTGTAAGTGGCGATCCCTGCTTTATTTCAAACTGGTATGAAGAATTGTTTTTGTTATAATTTGGCGCGTAAAAAATAAATAGCAGCAATCCAAAAATAAATCCGAAAGCTGAAGAAATGAAATAAATTTCATTTTCTGAAATACCGCCTTTGTCTTTAATATTGATAATGTTGTTTTTCAATTGATTTACATTATAATAAATTTATTAAATAAACTCATCCCCCTTTAAGGAGGGGTAAGCGTTGTAATTTAATCCGAAATTTTTTCCGTTTTTGAACAATTGCATAGCTCTGTAAGCAATCATGGCACCATTATCTCCGCAGAACTCAATATCGGGAACCACAAATTTTTTCTTATGTTTTTCCGCAATTCTCGCCAAACTATCCCTTATATATTTATTGGCTGCGACTCCCCCCACAAGCGATATTGAGTTTATTTTATACTGCTTCAAAGCTTTTTTTACACTTTTTATTAAACTATCTGAAACAGTTTTTTGGAAAGAGGCAGCTATATCCGGAAGGTCTGCATCAGGTATTTTTTTTATATCCTCATAATTATTTTGGATATAACGTAATACTGATGTTTTTAAACCGCTGAACGAAAAGTCATAGGGTGTTTTTAACTGAGCAACTGGAAATTTTATAGCGTCGGCATTACCCTTTTCGGAATATTTCTGGATATTAGGTCCGCCCGGATAACCCAAGCCAAGCATTTTGGCAACTTTATCGAACGCCTCTCCGGCTGCGTCATCAATAG
>Ga0180007_10000253_pt1 | contig 97105 bp, 90 predicted proteins | sample MM_PC_MetaG_FD_121122 | JGI IMG/M metagenome (GOLD analysis project Ga0180007, IMG submission 121122) | Groundwater microbial communities from the Aspo Hard Rock Laboratory (HRL) deep subsurface site, Sweden - MM_PC_MetaG | ecosystem: Environmental > Aquatic > Deep subsurface > Groundwater...
AGATGTAAAAAAGAATGAATTCTTGGATAACTGCTTAATTTGATTGGAATGGATGATTTTCGGAAAGGAGGTTTTTTTGGCTGCCGCGAAGCGGTTTTGTTCAACTATTATTAGCACAAAAATGTTAATAATATACCAACATATTGCCCCATGATTCAGTTACAACTATTTGAAATTATGTTTTTAAATACTTAACTATGCTTCATATTGGGCCGCAAATATCAACGAGAGAGGTGATATTTGCCCCAATTCGGATAAATATCACTTGATCGTTTGAGTATCATTCCGGAAATGATGATTTTTGCAGGCTCAGTATTCATTTCTTGTAACCGACAAACCGGAAATCATTCTGTTGAGGCATCATTATATAAGTGACCATTCCATACACTATTGAAACATGAACATCAAGGATGAGTTTTGATGGCGTCGTAAAAAATAAAAATTTTACCATGATCTATAAAGACCATGAAGGGAGCGAAACTAAATATTACTATTTCAACTTCATGCGCTTCATGAACGTCATGGTTGATATATATTCCGGATTCCCCGCTTCCGGCACAACCAAGAAACATCCAACTTGACACCTGAATTCAAAGCGCATCACCTTCCAAAGGCTTTTGGTCTGCCATATTTTTTAAATGCCATCTATCTTGAAATTTCAGCCATACCTGATATCAAGAGACGGACTATAATTTGGTAAAAAGGATTTGAGCAACATTGGCAGATAAACATAAACCATTTGATTTTTTTCAGGATCATGCGGTCAATTACCTTGAAATGGCGCTTGACAGCAGACGGCAGGAGGTCGTGGCCCATCCGGACGGGTATGGGAAAATGATACGGGATTGCGGGGATACGCTTGAAATGTTTGTTTTCTTGGCGGGAGATATCGTTCAGTCGGTGTCGTTTTCGCTAAAAGGGTGCATTCATACCAATGCGTGCGCCAATACGGTGGCCCATCTGGCCGAGAACAAATCCGTTGACCAGTGTCTTTTGATAACACGTGATGACATTATCAGCTTTCTTGAAACACTTCCTGAAAACGAGCACCACTGCGCAGATCTGGCTTTAAATACGTTTCGGAAGGCGCTTTCCGATTTTCGAAACAACAAAGGGAACAAGACGGTATAAAAATCATGGGAAAGCCATCTGTTTCCATACAAAAAATTGAAGCAAGCCTTAACCATGTGTTCCGGCCGGACCGGCATGTCCTGTTTCGTGCATTGAACCAGTTGAAAAAAAAGGCGCCTGCTGCTGCCTCGGATGAGGCCTTTCAAGGTGCGCTTGAAACGCTTTTCCAGCGGGTGCGCGAATCCATAAAACGAAAAAATCATCGTCGGCAGATCATCCCAAAGGGGTTGGCTATTCCTGATCTTCCCATTTCACACCGGAAAAAAGACATCATCGAGACCATCAAAAAGCATCAGGTCACCATTATCGCCGGTGAAACCGGTTCCGGGAAGACCACGCAGATTCCAAAGTTCTGCCTTGAGGCGGGTCGAGGCGTGAACGGCTATATCGGCTGCACCCAGCCCCGGCGAATCGCTGCCATCACTGTGTCGGCAAGAATCGCTGAAGAGCTTGAAACAGACATGGGGACTCTTGTGGGATATAAAATCCGGTTTCAGGATCAGACCCGTGAGGATTCAATCATTAAAATCATGACCGACGGGATTCTGCTGGCAGAAGCCCAGAAAGACCGGTTCCTCAATCAATATGATACGATTATTGTGGATGAAGCCCATGAGAGAAGCCTGAATATCGACTTTATTCTGGGGATTCTTCATACGCTTTTAAAAAAACGAAAAGATCTGAAGCTGATCATCACGTCTGCGACCATTGATACGGAAAAATTTTCAAAAGCATTTGATGATGCGCCGATTATCGAAGTATCCGGAAGGATGTTCCCGGTAGACGTAAAATATCTGACCCAGGAGGATATATCGCCGGACGGGGAAGAAAAAACATATGTGGAACTGGCGGTCAGGGCATGTGAAAAAATCATCCAGGAAACCTATTCCGGTGACATTTTAATGTTCATGCCCACCGAGCAGGACATCCGGGAGACCATCGAACTCATTGAAGGACGGGGTTATCCTGGCGTATTCCTTCTTCCCCTTTATGCAAGGCTTCCGTCTTCGGATCAGAAAAAAGTGTTCTCGAGCGGCGTGGGCCGGAAGGTGGTGGTGGCCACCAATGTCGCGGAAACCTCCATCACCATACCTGGCATCAAGTATGTCATCGATACCGGACTTGCGCGAATTTCCGAATATGCACCCGGAACCGGCACCACATCCCTTCCCATCAAAAATATTTCAAGGAGCAGTGCGGACCAGCGAAAAGGCCGGTGCGGACGGGTGGAAAACGGTATCTGCGTGAGGCTTTTTGAAGAAGGGGATTTTGAGTCCCGGCCTCTATACACGCCCCCTGAAATCCTAAGATCCAATCTTGCAGAAGTCATTCTGAAAATGATTGACCTTCATCTGGGAGATATCGCCAATTTTCCCTTTATTGACACCCCCTCCCATCAGAGTATCCGGGACGGGTTTAACACGCTGAGGGAACTTGGGGCGATTGCCGATGAAAAAAAACCGGCCAGGGCCGGAAAGCCATCTGGGCCCTGTCTCACCAAAACCGGAAAGATCATGGCAGGGTTGCCCCTGGACCCGAGGATTTCCCGAATGCTTATCGAAGCCCGAAAGGAAAACTGTCTGAAAGAAATGATTGTCATTGCATCGGCATTGTCCATCAGTGACCCCAAGGAACGGCCACCGGAAAAAGAACAGCAGGCCGACCAGCAGCATCAGACATTTGTAGACCCCTATTCGGATTTCATCACCCTTTTAAATATCTGGAAGAAATTCCATGAATTCAATGGGACCAAAAGGAATCTGGGAAAAATCAATAAATTCTGCAAAACCTATTTTCTCTCCTTCAGGCGCATGAGAGAACTTCTGGATATTCATGAACAGATTTCAAAAATCCTTGAGGAATATGATCTTGAAAGCATTCCTGAAAAAGAATGGGCTGACCCGTCCAAAACCGATGAATTCAGCCCCCTTTACACAGGCATTCACAAATCCGTGTTGAGCGGCTATCTCTCGAACATCGCCTTTCAGAAGGAAAAAAATTTCTTTCAGGCGACCAGGGGACGGGAAGTCATGATATTTCCCGGATCAGGGCTTTTTAACCGGCCAAAAAGCTGGATTGTGGCGGCTGAAATGGTAAAGACATCCAGATTGTTTGCCCGAACAGTGGCCAATATCGATAATGCCTGGCTGGAGGAAATCGGAAAAGCCCAATGTACATACACTTATGACAGTCCGCACTGGGAGAGAAAAAGAGGCGAGGTCATGGCCAATGAAACCGTGAGCCTTTTCAGCCTCACCATCATCAGCGGCAGAGGTGTGTCCTATGGCACAATAGATCCCGAAGAAGCATCGGAAATTTTCATCCGGAGTGCATTGATCGATGGAGACATCACCATGCACCCGAGAGACAAAACATTCTCCTTTTTACAGCACAACAGGGACCTCATCGGGCAGGTTCTCAATATGGAAAACAAACTCAGAAAACGGGACATTCTGGTAAACGAGGATGATCTCCTGCTGTTCTACCGGGAGAGGTTAAAAGGGATTACGGGTATTGTCTCTCTCAAACAATTTCTGAAAACTCACCCGGATCAGACATTTCTTCACCTGACCATAGAAGATATACTGAAATACAGGCCTGAGGAGAATGAATTATCGCTTTTTCCGGACCGGATCAGGTTGGGCGAACATGAATTCGAGTGTCTGTATGCGTTTGAACCCGGCAAAGAGACAGACGGCATTACCGTCAAAATTCCCTCTTCCACGGCGGCATCTGTGCCCAAAGAAAAAATGGACTGGATCATCCCCGGTCTCCTGAAGGAAAAAATAGAGAATCTCATTAAAGGCCTTCCCAAAGAGTACAGACGAAGACTCGTTCCCATATCCCGGCACGCGGAAATCATCGCAGCAGAAATGCCCCAAACCGACACGCCTCTTGTGAATGAATTAAGCCAGTTCATTCATAAACGGTTTGGCATCAACATTCCGGGTGATATCTGGTCAACAGACTCGATTCCCGATCATCTCAAGATGCGTATCGCCATCACCGGGAAAAAAGGAGAAGAACTGTTTGCAGGAAGGGATATCTCCATTCTCAGTAACACCTACTCTCCGTCTCACAGTGAGAAGGAGCTTAATGACGCCAAAAAAAAGTGGGAGCGGACCGATATCACCACCTGGAATTTTGGAGATCTTCCTGAAACCATACCCCTGGGAAAACCGCCTTACACGTGGCATGTATTTCCGGCCCTCGCAAAGGAGAATGGGTCTATTGCCATCCGGCTTTTTACAGACCGTAACGAAGCGGAAGCCGCTCACAAGGAAGGGGTGGCCGCCCTTTTTGTTCACTATTTTTCAAAGGAAACCAAAGACCTTAAAAAGGATATCTGTCTTCCGTCAAATCTGGACAAAAAAACGTCGGCCTTTGGGGGTAAAAAACCGTTTGAACAATCCATTGCAGACGGCGTGATCCGCCATTTATTTTATAAACCGCTTCGATCCTTTGAAGACTTCATGACCCATGCGGAAAAAAACGCATCTCTAATTTACAGAACCGGCCAGATATTCAAGGATAAAGCGCTCTCTATCCTAAAAGCGCACGATGAAGCGATGGTTTCTATTGATGCCATGACACGGTCCTCGCTTTCCAATTCATCGGTCCAGCAGTTTTTACAAACCATCAGGGCTGATCTTGCCGCGCTCGTGCCTTCGAATGTCATGGTACTCTACGAGATGGACAGGCTCTCCCACCTTGAACGGTATGTTAAAGCCATTGGTATTCGTGCCGAAAGGGGGTTTGACAATCCGGCCAAAGATCTTCTGAAATCAAAGGAGGTGGAAGGTTTCAAGGCATCGCTTCATGTATTGATCCACCTTTTATCGGAAAAAAATGTATCCCCGGAAAAAAGAAAGGCTATTGAAAATCTCTACTGGATGATAGAAGAATATAAAGTATCCATATATGCCCAGGAGCTTAAAACACCCATTAAAATCTCCGCCAAGATTCTGTCAAAGGAAATCGAGCGGATCGAGAGAATGATCTGAATTTTTTAAGGAGTCCTTTTCGATGAAGCTGAAAACATGTGTCAATCCGAACGGTCATTTCAAATATGGCATTCACACCCCCTCTTTTAAAATCAAAAACCTGCGGGAACCCGACTGCCTGATGCCATTGGGCACGTTTGAAGACGGCACCCCTCACCGGAACGACATCAATTTTCCACCTTCTGATGTGGAAGCGGCACAGGCAGACCCGATTTATGAAATCCCCAACGCGTTTCCGTTCAAGGGGACGACCTATATCACCAAAAGCTGGGCAGATGAAAAAGCCCTTGATCCAACGGTAATCAGACTTCCGGAACCGGCGCCGTTCTCCTTTGCAGACACCCTTGACACTTTTTCGAAACAGGCGAACATCCCGTCCGAAAAAATAAAAGGCTTGATAGAGCAGCTTCCCGAGCCACTCCTGATCACGATTGCCGCCACATCCACCGATCCGTCTGACCTGATGAACCTTGCCCATATCTGCTGCGAGTTTATAACCGATCCCAAGTCCGGCCGCCCGCAGGGTCTGGTCTACAAAAAAACAGACAGGGGCCGCATCAGGGCTGTTATCAAAAACCACGTCGTCTTTGAAACATTGGCAAACAACCCTTATCTGCCGGACGACTACAAAAATGTGATGGTGTTGCGGCCCGGTGTTCAGGGCGAGAGTGAAATTGTGGGGGATTACAAAAATAATAATGGGCATGCCCATATATTTGAATATCTTCGACGAAACAGTTACATACCCTGGGGGCATTATGCAGCCAACATGGCCCATGATTCGATCCGGTACAGCATCAGGGATTTAACCTCAGACGATATGGTAGGCCTTCGCCATCTTTACTATCAGCGAACCTTTGTCAGGCTGGCAAACCTCTTGGACCTGCCGGTCCCTGAAGCCCGAAAGACGATTTCCCCTGATAACCTGGAAGCCTTACGGGTATCCATCATTCAGGCGCTTCAACACGCAAAGAATACGCCCGCCCTTCCCTTTACCGCCTCTTTGTGGGGCTGGAATTTCGGTTTTGATTTTGCGCCGACGAGATACAGGCTTCATGCGTCACACCAGCAGATTCATCAGCAGTTCGCCCTGATTCCCGATAAAATGACCGGGCAGATAAGCGGACAAGACAAAACCCGTTCAGACGACACGTTTACACCATACGGCTGTGGCGATATGGTTCAGGAATTCATTTCATCTTACCGGACAGAGACCGGCCAGTCCTTTTTTGATGACTATATCCGGGCCATCCGCACCAACACGCGCATGGATGGCAAGCCGTCAAAGGAAAACAGCCTGATTGTCCATGAGGATGAAAACGTGATGGTATTCGTTCCCAAAGCCCAGACATCCCAGTGGGAGCTCCAGATCATGACCCTGAAACCTGTGGGAAACATTCTCGAGGCAGATAAAAAAACCAGGGAATCCCTGGATCAGGCCATCCTGATCCTTATGAAGATTCTTACATCCCTTGGGGCCAGAATGATCACCTGTATTGAATATCCCAAACGATTTGACATCCGGGACACCAGCCAGCACCTGCTATATGCCTTTCTTCCCCGGCTGCCGGAATCGCCAGGGGCATTCAGCGAAGCCCAGCTCCGATGGATAAATGGCCATTATCCGGAGGATTTTGCCATAGCCTGCAGGACAAGGATTGCACGCTGAGTGCGCGTATTCATAAATGCGGTGAGATGTGATGTTTCTTTTTTTTACTCACCGCAAGGCCTCTGAGGACACAGCGAATATCCCTCTCTATTTTTTCTTTCTGTGCGCGCTGTGTTCTCGGTGGTGAGATTAATTTCAACTTGACAGATGCTGATCATTTTTTTAACATCCATCCGTCAATCCAGTGTTTTTCCAATTCAATATAATTTGTGAAGACCTTTTTAAGGAGGTATCCATTTTGAAAACGATCCGCATTTTCCTATGTATGGTGGTTATGGCCGTCTTGATGCCCATTATCGCAATCGCCAATCCGCTTCTGGATGAAATGGATACACTGACGACGAAAGGTAATGTGGATAACCTAAAAAAATCGATTGAATTGGGATTAAAAGCAGTTTCGGCCGAGCCGGAAAGCTATGAGGCGAATTGGAAACTTGCCAGGTCATATGCCTATTATCTCCACGCCCTTCAACAACACCTGGTGCCCGGCTGGGAAGAGGAATGCAAAGTAGTGGGAAAGAAAGGGATGACATATGCTGAAGAGGCCATGAAACTGGAACCGGATAAACCTGAAGGCCGTTATTTTTTTGCGTTCAGTGCAGGCATGTACTCATACGGTATCAGCATCCTTGGTGCCATTAAAGAGGGGTTGAAAGGCAAAACGCAAAATAATTTTGAAAAAGTATACGCCATGGATAAAAACTACGATCAAGGCTGGTGTGCGGTGTCATTGGCCAGATTCTGGCATCAACTGCCCTGGCCCCTTAAAAATAAGGAAAAGGCTCTCGAATATTACCGTGAGTTTCAGGCCATGCCCTTTTATGCGAAAGATGCCAACAGCAGGGTGCTTTTTGGTGATTTGCTTGCCGACATGGGCGACAAACATAAAAAGGAAGCAAAAGAAATTTTAGACGTTGCCATGAAAACCTGTAGTGAATACTATATGGCAATTGCCAAAGAAGCGATGAAAAAATTATAACCCTTTTTCAATCTTCATCTTCCAAAATTTTATATAGTATCCATCCACAAATGGCTAATTTGTGGATGGATACTATATAGTTCGTGTGTGAATGATAAGTTCTTTTTGCGATTTTGACAGTTTTTTAATTTTTTGTTCCATCTTCAATGCGGATGATTTACTTCCTATTTTTTGTTGAAATACCAATTTGAGCGGACCCTTGCCCCGAAGATATTTTGCGCCCTGTTTTCCCATTTCCAGATGTTTTTCAAAACGCCTGCTCACATCATTTGAAATACCGGTATACAGGGAACCATCATGGCATCTGATCATGTATACATACCATTCGGATTTCTCTGCTTCGAGCTCAGCCACCCATACCTTTAAAGATTTCCTCGTTTGTTGATCGATAAAGGAAAACATTCGTTCTGCCACATTTCTGGACCGGGAACGTGTGTGGCCTGCCACCTTTGTGACATCAAATTTTAGCCGGTCATGAAATTCGTAATATTTACGATATAAAGATGCGTTTTTTATCAGACGAAGACCTCCCCTGGCATAAAAACCGCTACTTTCCAGCCTGCCCCTTCTTGCCAAAAGCCCTTCAACACACTGGGAATCGGAATAAACATGGAGCAGCCTCCCCGACTCAGAAAACGCTGACCCTGTGGAACAGGTTTCCAAAGCCCACAATACGGTTTGAACCTCTAGTTTTGTAGACGATGTATCTTCAAATCGTTTCAAGACCAGCATTTTGTCCAGATCAGACATGTTGATCTGGCTTGATGGACTTTTAACGATTGATTCGGAAACGAGGAGGAACCCCCCCACACCCACCTTGAGTTGAGGGTTCAGACTTGCATCGGTAAAGAGAGAATAACTTTTCATCAAGAATATCGTTTTCGATTCAGGCGCATACTTCCTTCACCCGCCCCACGTCGCCGCTTTCCAGGCGGACCTTGATGCCGTGGGCGTGATAGGGGGATTTTGTCAAAATGTCTTTCACAATACCCTTGGTCAAATTTCCCGATCGCTGGTCTTTTTTAAGCACAATCAGAACGTTTATGCCTGGTGTAATATCTGCCCTGTTTTTCCCGTCCATAATTATCCTTATTTAGTATGCGTAAAACCCTCTTCCCGATTTTCTCCCATACCAGCCTGCCTCCACATACTGCCTCAACAATGGACAAGGACGGTATTTGGAATCCTTGAACCCGTCATAAAGCGTTTCCATGATGGCCAGGCAGGTATCAAGGCCGATCAGATCGGCAAGCGCAAGCGGTCCCATGGGATGATTCATCCCCAGTTTCATGACCGTATCAATATCTTCAGGCGTACCCACATGCTCAAACACGCAGGTGATGGCTTCATTGATCATGGGCATCAAAATCCGGTTGGCGATAAATCCCGGATAATCATTTGAAACGGCAGGTGTTTTTTTCAATTTACCACACAGGTCTATGGTGGTGAGGAATGTATCATCCGATGTGGCAAGTCCCCGTATCACTTCTACCAGTTCCATCACCGGCACCGGATTCATGAAATGCATGCCGATTACCTTTTCCGGACGGCTTGTTTGCGCGGCAATTCTCCCGATGGGAATTGATGACGTATTGGTGGAAAGAATCACATCTTTCGGACATGCCTGATCCAGTTCCCTGAAAATATTGAATTTCAGATCTTCTCTTTCAACAGCTGCCTCAACCACAAAATCCGCCTTTGCCAGGTCCGTGATAGAGAGAGTGGTTGAAATGCGGGACAGTGTATCTGTTTTCTCCTGTGCCGTCATTTTTCCTTTACTGACAGCCCGGTCCAGATTTTTCGAAATGGTATCAAGCCCTTTTTTCAGGAATTCATCCTTGATATCGCTCATGATGACGCTAAAACCGTTTATAGCTGCCACATGGGCTATGCCATTTCCCATCTGGCCTGAACCAACAACACCTATGGTCTTTACTTCCATGACGCCCTCCATTGTTCATTTTTATTTGGCAAGCTTGTATATCTCGTAACCGCCGCTCAAATTTTTAACGTTGAATCCATGCTGGGAAAGAATCCGGCTTGCTATGTAACCCCGCATGCCTATGGCACAAAAAAGCACATATGTCTTCTCCGGATCAAGCGTGTGAATATTCGCCCTTAAATCATCCACAGGGATATGAATCGCACCGTCAATGGTACCTTCTTTTTTAATTTCTATTCTTGTTCTCAAATCAAGAAGCACGTCATTTTCGCCCAGCCCCTCTTTAACCTCATCAAAATGAATAACATCAACATCATGCTTAAGGATATTCGATGCCACAAATCCCGCCATATTGACCGGATCCTTGGCAGATGAGTATGGCGGCGCATAGGCCAGTTCCAGTTCTTCAAGATCGTATACGGTCATTCCGCCTTTAATGGCCGTTGCCAGCACATCGATCCGTTTATCCACGCCTTTCCCGCCAACAATCTGTGCGCCCAGCACCTTTCCGTTGCCCGGGGAAAAAAGGAGTTTGATTCCCATGAATTCCGCACCCGGATAATAGGATGCATGAGAATTTGAAAACGTGTGACTCTTCAGATGGGGAATGCTGTTTCGCTTGAGATTTTTCTCACTTTGCCCGGTGGATGCCACGGTCAGGCCAAATACTTTTACGACTGCCGTACCCAGTACTCCCCTGAACACGGATTGTCTTCCCATGACATTATCTGCGGCGATACGTCCCTGTTTGTTGGCCGGACCCGCAAGGGGAACCATTGTCTTGAAACCGGTTACAAAATCCTTTATTTCAACGGCATCTCCAGTTGCATAAATAAACGGATCAGATGTCTGCAAAGAATCATTCACCACAATGCCGCCACGATCATTGAGTTCAAGGCCTGATTTTTTGGCCAACATGCTCTCCGGTTTGACGCCGGCAGAAAGAAGAACCATATCGCATGAAATTTCTTCTCCGTTGGTGGTTGAAACAGCAAGTCCATCTCCATGCCTTGAAAATCTGGTAACGCCATTTGCAAGCATCAGACGGACACCTTTTTCCTTGAGATGGTCTTGCACCATTGCGGCCATTTCATAATCAAGGGGAGCCATGACCTGATTGAGCATTTCCACAATCGTAACCCGTACTTCCCTTGAAGCAAGGCTTTCAGCCATTTCCAGACCGATAAACCCGCCACCGACAATCACCGCGGACTTCACCTTTCCGGAATCCACAAACGCCTTGATCCGGTCTGTATCAGGAATATTTCTCAACTGATAGATATGTTCGAGGTCTATGCCTTCTATGGGTGGTCTTAACGGTTCTGCTCCGGGAGAAAGGATCATCCGGTCATATGTTTCCTTATAGGTGCTTCCTGATTTCAGGTCTTTGACCGTGACCTCCTTTTTTTTCAGGTCGATGTCGATCACTTCTGAAAATGTCCTTACATCGATCCGGTATCGCGACCTGAAGTCATCCGGCGTCGTCAAAAGAAGGTTGTCCCGTTTCTTGATTTCACCACCGATATAGTAAGGCAAGCCGCAATTGGCAAAAGAAATGAATTCTCCCCGTTCAAACATAATGATTTCCGAATGTTCATCAATCCTTCTGGCCCTTGCTGCGGAAGTGGCCCCGCCGGCCACGCCTCCTACAATCAATAATTTTATCGCCACTTTTCAGTCTCCGTAATAATTAAAGTCATTTCAATTGTCCAAATCGTCAGCAAAATAGCACAAAAAACCATAATAACAAAAGGGATTTCAGGTATAACTCAACCTGGTCCCAGCATCACTGACCATTTCTGATCTTTTTACCATCATTTATCCGGCCACCACAAGAAATCCTGCTGCAGTGATGGCAACTTTCACATCCTCTATTTTTTTAGGATTATCTGCATCAAATATGACGTTCTTATCTTCAAGACTGACCATCACATCCTTTGTCCCTTTGATGGATTCAACCGCTTTTTTAACACTGCCCGCGCAATGCATGCATGTCATACCGTCTATCTTGATTTTAAATTGATGGTTTGTCATATGGCCCCCCATTCTTATTTTGTTTACAAATTTTGTTGAGATGTAATACCAGAGAAGCATGCCGATCAGCAAAAGTGACCCGCCTGTTTTCAGCCATTCCGGCAGCATGCCGTGATGATCCAGCATGATAATATTTTTAAACCCGTATTGCAGGGTAATCACATTCAGTCCATAACCGAGAAGAAGACTCACAAGAGAAATCGATGCCAGATAAATGACGGCTGATTTTTTACCCAGGGTTCTCACCACAGTGGCGATGGTAATGGCATTGGTCGCAGGACCTGTTAGAAGGAACACAAGCGCTGCTCCGGGACTCATGCCCTTCATGATCAACGATGCCGCGATCGGTGTGGATGCAGAGGCACACACATACATAGGAATCCCCGCTATAAGCATGACGATCATGGAAAGAAACGGATAATCCAGATAGCTCTCAAAAAATCCGTCCGGAATGGCTGCTGAAATCAAACCCGCAACCAATATGCCTATAACCAGTGTGTTTGCAATGGACCCCAGCAATTCATATTCAAGATACCTGAAAAATGATTTCAACCGGCTGCTCATCGTCTCCTGCGGACTGGCCATCGGAAACATCACCATGCCATCTTTTTCATCTTTTCGGGTGACCAGGTTCACCATGATGCCAGCGATCATCGCAGTGACCAAAGATGCCCCGATGCGAAACAACCCGAAAACCCATCCCAGGAGGGAATAGGTAATCAGGAAGCTGTCCGCACCAACCTGGGGTGTGGATATCAGAAATGAGATGCTTGCCCCTTTTGAGGCCCCGCTGCTTTTTAACGATGCAGCCACGGGCACAACGCCGCACGAACATATGGGAAGGGGAATGCCAAAAAGGGTCGCCTTGATCACCGACCCGAAAGAATCTTTCCCAAGGTGTTTTTTGATCATGCTGTCAGGGAAAATGACATGCAGAATGCCTGCAACCAGAAAACCAAACAACAGATATATGGAAACCTCATTCACGAAAAAAACGATTTCCTTAACAAACTGACCGAATACTTCCATAATTTATCCCTTTCTATAATCCAACATGATGAATCAACAAAAATTCCGAATCTTCCATGATATCAAAAGTATGTTCATGGATCGCCTTGAATCGGATGGCCATGCCCGAACCGACGATTTTCTTTTGGTCGCCCAGAGTCAGTTGAACACGACCGGATAAAACCATGAGAATCTGAGCTGTATTGTCATGCCACTTGGCGGTGAAATCCCTTTTAACGCCTCTTTCAGAAGTAACGTGCAAAATTTCAAATCCGCCAAACCGGATACGCTTTCCATTGAATCCCTTTGACTTCAACACCTCTATCTGTCCGTCTTCGATCATGGTTTTTTCAGCCATATGAATCAGCTCACAGGGCGCCAGATGAAATACACTGGCAAGCGAAGTAATGGTCGAAATGGTGGGATTTCCTCCGCCGCTTTCCATCTTTGCAATGGTCGCCCGGGTCACATTCGCCTTAAGCGCGAGTTCTTCAGCCGTCAATCCCTGATTTTTCCGAAGTTCCCGGATTATCGAAAAATCTATTGTTGCCATTGGCCTATCCCATTTTATGATGGTTTTTATCACGCATCCCCACAGATGCAATTTTATTTTACACAATGTATATTATAATGACATTTGTCAAGATAAATTTTCCACCGGGTCCGGGTTTTAATTGCCTCTTAAAGGGGTTTTCATCAAATAGTGATTTCCTGAGAGAGAAGTCAGGAGAAAGGAGCCAGGAGAAACAACGCCCCTGCCTTATAAAGAATCAGGGGCGTTGTTTTCAGGTCCTGTGGCAGGATGTTATATTATTTTTTATTTAGACATGAGAGAGCCAGATGAAGCAACATCAGCATCATCATTTTCTTTATCCAAAATATACTTCAAATAAAAACGATCGAGCAAGTTGTTACGTAAATATCCGTCAAAAAACGCCAGCAAGCTGACTTTTGTCAGATCCATCTGACGCAGGGCAGGCATTTGAGGCGCATAGGGAGAGGCAGCGGCACAGCTTGGACAGGTTGTATCTGCAGGAACAGGCAGGAAACCGCAAACATAATAATCCATTGATATATCCCCTAATTGATCTTCCGTATTAGGGGCATCATTACCATATCCAATGTGGGACCCATCCTCGAGGGTCAACAGATATTTGGGATCGGCATTGATCTCGTATAAAGGTGTGGCATTTTTATCATAAGGCAATATCCCGTCGGCTGTTCCGTGGATGACCATGCTCGGTTTGGTAAGCGGCAGGTCCGGTAGCAAGCCCCAACCATAATAATTAACAACTGTGCAGGAGGCAGGGGCCATCATGGCAACCGCATCTACATCCGCAAAATTGCCAGCCAAAAGAACCGTCAGACCACCCAGGGAAATGCCGCTCAATCCCAGACGTTCAGGGTCAACATGAAAAATGGGCTTCAGACTTTCAGACACCATTGCCTTTGCCACAAAAATCACATCCACCGCCTGATTGTCATAATCAAGGGCGTTACCCACACATGGGTATTTCTGAACATTACTGCTGCTTAAGGGGAAATCAGGTGCTGCAACCACGAATCCATGGGTCGCCAGATGCTTGGCAGCATAGGCCAGCTCAAATCGATTGCTCGTCAAGCCATGGGCGTGCACGATGAGTGGAAACCCTCTATACGAAATTGCAGGAACAGCGTCCCGCTTTCCATCTGCAGTGGGATTCATGGCAGGATACCAGACTTCAGTCGTGAGCGTGCGCACATCCGAACCAGGGCAACCTCCGTTTTCCGCCGTTGGACGTGTGGGATCAACCAGAGGAATCGTTGACACCCCTGATCCGTATGGACCTTTTTTAAGCAGCATGTCGGTAAAAGTCGATCTGTCGCAAACAGTCGCGAAAGCAAACTGCGCAGTAAACATTATGAACGTCGTGACGATAAAAATTCGCTTGACTAATGAATTAATGACCATTTTTTCTCTCCTCATAAAATGATGGATGCAAAATATTTATAAAATTCAATGATATAAAAAACCGTGTGAAAAATTGGACGTTGTTGTGGCAGGGATGCACAACAAATAAAACTGTTCGTAAAGAATACGATCCTATAATTTAGGGTTCAGGTTCACCTCCTTTCAAAATAGAAATATGTTAACCACAAAAAAAACAGACCTCATAACTATCAAAATGCCGCACATATGCAGGCATATGCAAAAGATAGCCCGAGTGAAATCAATTTAAATTTTCATTTTTTTCTTGCAGGTTCAATGATATATACAAAATATGTACCCCACAGTACAATTCCCGCGAGAAAAAATAATTTATCATAATTTCAAAGTATTAGAAAAGATGGGCGTTGAATGGAACCTGATGCACTTGTCATATTATACAATATGTAATATTACAATTTGTAACATGTTACATATGCGTGTTGCTTTCCCATCCAGGAAGGCTCCCTTCACAAAGACAAATATAAAGGATGAACAGGTTGAATGACCCGGCTCATAGCAGATGCGCTTTCAAAAATCCGGCCTGCTTCTCAACAAATCACTCAAACATTTCTCCTGTGCAGGGTTCAAAGTGGTTGCAGTCCATGACAACCAGTTCACCTTTGGGCAGCTTCCCTGCAATGACAAGTGGGGGGGCGTTCACATGGGGTGCAGACCTGATCGGACTGTATAAAATCGCATTTGATCGTCTTCATTTCCGGTTCCTTCGTTTTTCACTTTCAGATGAGCGGTGCTCGCTGGTGGCTAACAAATTTTTAAATCAGAAAACCTTTAACATGATACAAAACATTATCAATAAGTAAAAAAATGCACTTTCAGTCTTAAATGTTTACACTGCATCCAATGAGATGTATGGTCAGGCGCGAATTCAACAAGATATGAAATAATATCGATCGTTAGGTGTGGTCCTTGAGGTGAACTAATAAATATTTTTTTTAAATGAAAAGAAAGGAGAACATGTTGAAATGATGCCTTTTAGAAAACCGCTGCTCAAAGCATTGAAGACAACCCTGGCCTATTCTATGTATCTGATCCCTCCCCAGACAAGCGAATTGCTGCAGGGTCCGGGGAGTGTCAAGAAACTTCCCGCCCTGATTAAAACCCAGGGGATTCGAAAGCCCTTAATCGTTACCGATTCCATACTGATGGAGATAAGGCTCCTTGATAAGCTGTTTGCAGCATTCGATGAGATCGGCATGTCTTACGCAATATATGACGGCGTGCAGCCGAATCCTTCGGTTGACAATATAGAGGATGCATATGCGCTCTATCTGAAAAATGGCTGCGACGCCGTAATAGGCTTTGGTGGCGGCTCATCAATGGACTGTGCCAAAGTCGTTGCCGGTCGCGTTGTAAGACCCAACCTGACTGCGGATAAACTAGGCGGATACTTCAAGATCATGCTTCCCATCCCCAAAAAGGTACCGCGTATCTTCGCCGTGCCCACAACTTCAGGCACAGGCGCTGAAACCACCAGCGCAGGGGTTATAACCGACCCCAAAAAAAACACCAAGTATACAATAAATGACTTCATGATCCACCCACATTTCATCATACTTGATCCTGAACTTACCCTTGGTTTGCCCCCCTTTCTTACGACGATTACCGCCATTGATGCGCTCTCCCATGTTATAGAGGGATATATCGGCAGCGCACACTGCCAGACGTCCGATATCTATTCAGAGGTGGCGATCAGAATGATTTTCGATAATATCGACAAGGTCAATAAGAATGGCAAGGATATAGTGGCTCGCAGTCAAATGATGATGGCCTCCTATTATGGGGGCATTGTACTCAACCGTTCCTTGACAGGTTATGTTCATCCGTTTGCGCATAAAATCGGCAATATGTACAATTTGCCTCACGGCCGGGTGATTGGAGCGGTTATGCCTGCTGTTTTTGATTTCTATGGCAAAACAGTTGAAAAGCGTCTGGCCAGACTGGCTGATATCATCAATATCTCACACCCCTCTATGAGCGATGCCCAAAAAACAAAAGCTTTTATTGAAGCCATTCGCACGATGAACCAAGCATACGGCATAGATGCAACCATTCCTGAACTCAAGGAATCTGATTTCAAGGAAATTGCCCATTCCATCCATTGGGAATGCATTCCCTACCCTGTACCCAAGATCATGGATGATAATGATATCTTCAGGTTACTGAGGGTATTAAAGGGCTAACCCAACCGTGCCTTAAAAACAGGGTGGTGCCAATATACACCGAAGGGCATTGAGAATACACGGTTAAACAATCCTTCCTGTTTAAAGATCGTGAGTGTTCGAAAAATTATATATGATTAATGATTTAGTAACTTACAAATTCACATTTTTGGCTAAAAAATACCTGAAACCGCGCCTGTTTTTGGCTGGTTTAATTCATTTTAACTATCTGAAAATATAAAGTTAATATAATTTTTTACACATGAGTAACTAATATCTTGACATTTTATTGAATCATATTTAATTTTCGAATAAGATTTTTATGGTGAACAAAATCTAGACTTTTGTTTTTATTATGAATACGTAAAAAGGAAACCAGAATGACGATTGGAGCCAGTACCTCAAATACCTGTCAGGAGTATTTTGGAAAAGAACATCAGCTTTTCAGGAAAGCACTTCGCGAATTCGTAAAAAAGGAAATCACGCCTCATGTTGCTGAATGGGAAGAAGCTGGTGGATATCCGGTGGACATATATAAAAAGATGGCGGATCTGGGTTATCTGGGCATAGGGATGCCCGAAGAGCTGGGTGGCGCAGAAGGTGATGTGTTTACAGCTATCGTTTTTAATGAAGAAATGATGAGATGCGGATCAGCGGGACTGGTGTCAGGTATCGGTTCTTTTGGTATTGCCCTTCCGCCTATCATCAGGCACGGAACACCGGAACAGAAGGATAAATTCGTAAAACCCGTTCTCATTGGAGAAAAAATGGCAGCCCTTGGCATCACCGAACCGTCAGGCGGGTCGGATGTGGCCAATCTCAAAACAACTGCTGTAAGAGATGGCGATCATTACATCGTAAACGGCAGTAAAACTTTTATTACAACAGGCGTGCGCGCAGATCATCTCACCTGTGCCGTCAGGACCGGTGGCGAAGGCGCCCATGGCATCAGTTTTCTGGTCATGGAAAAAAATATGCCCGGATACAAGGTCGGCCGGGCGCTCAAGAAAATGGGCTGGTGGGCATCCGACACGGCGGAAATCTTTTTTGACAACTGCAGGGTCCCTGTTGCAAACCGTATTGGAGAGGAGAACAAGGGATTTTATATCATCATGGAAAATTTCCAGATGGAACGGCTCATGCTCTGTGTCATGGCCAATATGACCGCGCAGCTTGCCCTTGAAGAAGCCATCAAATATGCCAAAACCAGGGAAGCGTTCGGAAAGCGCCTGAACGGATTTCAGGTCACCCGCCACAAGCTCGTGGATATGGCAACGCTTGTAGAAGCCAGCCGGGAATTTACTTACAGAGTCGCCGCAAAAATGAATGCCGGTGTCGATCAGTTGAAAGAGGTGTCCATGGCTAAAAATTTTGCCTGTCAGATCAGCGACAAGGTCACCTATGATGCAGTGCAGATATTTGGCGGCTATGGGTTCATGAGAGAGACCCTTGTGGAACGACTCTACCGTGACAACCGCATTCTCTCCATAGGCGGCGGCACCACGGAAATCATGAAAGAAATTATTTCAGGCTATGTGATGTAACTAAAAAGGGCTCACCCAAAAATAAATTTGCGTGAGCCCTGAAACATATATTTCCGTTTTTTGGAACAACCATAAAAACATCAGGATGAACCCGTGCCGTTTTGTTTTATACGGGCCGCCAGTGCGGCGCCATAGGCAGGTAAGAGCTGAGGATGTATATCGGGGATAACAATTTCATGGCCTGTCATTTCAGAAAGAAGTGACGTATAGAAAGAGACTTCCGCAAGGCCACCTGTGACGCATACAGGCGATACGGCATTTGCGCTGTTCAGGAGTGTGATTGTCTTATTGACGATCGACTGAATCACACCGGCAATAATGTCCTCGGGCAGGCAGCCGGCGTTCAACTGGCTGATGACATCGCTTTCGGCAAATACCGCACAGCTGTTGGTCAGGGTAAAGGGACTCTCTGACCGTCCGGCATGAAACGAAATCTGATTAAATGGCATATCAATGGCTCCGGCAATCATTTCCAGGAATTTGCCGCTTCCTGCGGCACATTTTTCATTGATCGCTTCTTCCTTGGGCAGACCGTTGTCGCCCAGGGTAACCACACGAATAAAAAAGCCACCCGCGTTGATGACGGTTTTGATATTCGGATTCAGGGCATGCGCGCCTAAAGCACTGCAAACCGATTCTTTGACTATCCTGTTGGCTTTCTTGACCAGATGGGCGCCATATCCGGTTGCCATCATTTTTTTGATGTGCCGTTTCTTTATCCGATGTCCTGATTGCCGCTCTGCATCGTCAACAGCCATATCCAGCCCAGCATTGAAAACCTTTTTGAACTGCCGGTTCATTTCCAGGCAGGATGCTCCCAGAAGACGGGAATCTTCCACAATGGCGATTTTTAAAAACCGGGTCCCCACATCAATGCCTGCGGTGATCATTTCCTGAACGCTTCCTTTTCTTTTTTTTCAAATGACCTCATGGCAAACACAGCAGCACCCAGTGCGCCAGCAATCTGGGGATCGACCGGAAGCACTACAAACGTTCTTTGCATGCGTTTTTCCAGAAACTTCAAAACCCCCTTGTTTTTGGAAACACCGCCTGTCACACAAACCGGGTTTTCCATCTGTACACTTGCCGAAAGGGAGGCCACCCGCTTGGCCACTGCATCTGAAAGGCCAGCAGCGATGTGCGTAAGCTTCTTCCCGCTGTATAAGGCGTCCAGCACTTCGAGTTCCATAAAAATGCTGCATTTGTTGGTAATATCAATAGGACGCCAGGACTTCAATGTCAATGGACCCAGTGAAGACAAGGGAACATCTAAGGTTTTGGCGAGCATTTCAAGGGATCTGCCGGTTCCTGCCGCGCACTTGTCATTCATGATAAAATCTTTGATCAAGCCCTTTTCATTGACAACAATCACCTTGCAGTCCTGACCGCCAATATCGATAATCGTCCGAATGCCGTTATCGGTGAAAAAAGCCCCCATGCCATGGCATGAAATTTCACTCATATTGAGATCGGCAAAGGGAATATCAAGCCTGCCATACCCGGTGGCGCAACAGCAGGCAATATCTTGTTCTGACAATCCTTTTTCCATTATCACGGCATTCATCACGTCTTTTGCAGAATCCAGGGCTGATGGCCGGACCCGAATGATAGCGGATGCAATCATGATATCGTTTTCAAGGAGAACTGCTTTGGCTGTAAGAGACCCTATATCCAATCCTGCAAATATCAATTCATGCCCATCCATGACTTTTGAAAAAGGTAATTGTTTGCTTTTTGATTTCCTCTTCAGATGTGTGTCTTTTATCCATAATATCCAGATTCAGGTAAAGGACGGGGAGGTCTTTGCCGCGGCATATATCCTGAATGATTTTCAATCCTGCCCACCCGTGTTTGCAGCCATTGTGTCCGGAGAATATCATGCAGTCCGGCTCATACTCATCGATCAGCTTGAGCATCTCGTCTGTGATAAATTCCATAGGACCGTGGCATTGACGTCCCATGGCAAGATGCATCTGCGATATGGCCAGATCTCTTATCATGGTTTCTTTTGAAGACGTATCAATATGGACGGTAGAGACATAACCGATAAAATCCGCCACAATCACTGCGCCGAAATTTTCTTCCATCCATTTAAAATAATAAAAGAAAAACGGTATGGGGGGGAACCATAACAGAATTCTCAATTTTTCTTTTTTTACGACGCCCTCTCCCTTTTCATACCGTTTCCGAACCAGTTGATGCATTGCCTTCACCATGCTCAACATATGAGGTGACCTTAGATTCACTTCCCTTATGGCCCAGGCCAGCGCCAACAGGGAATTTGAAGACGGGCAGGGTTTGGCTCTGGACATCTCGCAAATTTCCCGGAGGTAATTGTTGATCTGATTAACACGGTCAAGAAGTGTTTTTAACTTGTCCCAGTCAACGTCCTTTCCGGTTTCCTTTTTTAGAAATGAAAGTAGCTCCCAGGTATTTTTTTCATAATACCGGTAGGAATCTTCATCCTTCCAGTAGGGGAAATCCATAATATAGGAAGGCGCACCTGTCAGATATTCAAGGGTCTGATAAATGGATATGCTGGTATCACACGGATGCGATCCTCCCAGAATCAAAGACGGCTTGGGGATCTGCTCCAGAATCAGGGAACCTACCGCGAGCTTCTGGGCAGAACAGTTTTCAATGGGCGTGCCCTGATTTTCGGCAGCCTCTATAATCATCGGCGGGTATTCCATGCCTTTTGAATTGGCAAACACATTCAATACTTCCGGGTTAAATGAAACAAGATCAAAGGCTTCGCATATCTCAGGGTTTAGAATCCACTCCACCCAGACAATTTTCTCACGATTTTTTTTTGCAGCCTTGACTTCAAAAAAATTATCCGTAACCGCATAAAGGGCATGGCTCATGGCCTTTAATTCCAGGGTATCTGCTTTTCCGGCACCCAGAACCAGAAAAAGCCACCTGAATCTTTTATTCCAGGCCGTTTCTTTCTTAAGATAAATCGGTCTTAGAAAAAATAGAAATCCGTTCAGGAAACGGGGAAATTTAAAAAGGAACTGGAGAATATCGATTTTCAGATCCATGTGGTAGTTCAAGAGCTCAAAGGGCTTGAGTGTCTTCTTTGTCTTGTTCATTTTCTTTTCTCAATCTTTAAAATTTATCCAGGCTCTTTTCAAACATATCTTTCTTCCGGTGTTACTTTTCCCAGGAGAAATTTGGAAAGAAGCCGGGACATGGCCATCACAGACAAACTGGGAGGAGATCCCGGAGATACGGGGAACACACTGGCATCACATACATAGAGATTGTCCATATCCGACTGGAATGACCGATTGACCAGCTTTCCCATCTCTATAGTGCCGCCGGGATGCCCGCCAGCCCATTTCAACGTTGAAATACTCGATGGCATGACACCTGCCTTAACCATCAGTTCACTTGCGATGTCAATTCCTTTCTGCATTCGCCGGATATCATTTTCTGTCATGGGCTTGCTCGTCCTTTCGTTGGGATATATCTCTCCCTTATCGTCCTCAGCCAGTTTCACAAAAAGCCCCATGCCTCTTTTTACAAAAGGGGCCTTGAACAAGGTCCTGGCTGCGGAGTCAATTCTTGTGCCACACATGACAAGCCACGTTCCAAATGCCGCACTGTTTCCGATCATAAACCCTTCTGTTTCCGCAAACGATTCTATGGCATGGGTAAATGTCTGTTCTCCCCATGCACCGCCATCATCATATTTACTGATCCCGAAAAGAATCGTCATGGGATCCATGAAAAAGCGTTTGCCGGCCTTATCAACACCCGAACGTATAAGAATGCCTGCGCTACCGATGCCGCCGGCAGCAAGGATAATGTTCTCTCCCATAATCTGCTGGCCGTTTTTCAGGACCACACCGGTTGCCCGGTTGCCCTGCGGATTAAAAAGAATCCGTTCCACCGGGCTTGACACCATCAATGTAAATGTTTGTTTGTAATGATTCAAGCCGTCTTCAATCAGCCGTCTTGTGGTCCATTTGGCATCATGGGGGCAGCCCATCATGCACCAGTCGCACCCCGGTTTGCATTTATCCGGATTGACAAATTTCTCCTGCTCCAAAAATGGCATGCCCAGTTCTTCTGCCGCTGCCATCAATCTTTTGCCACCATTTGAAAGCCGATTGTAAAAATGGGCGGGCAATGTTTTTACGCCGATTTCCTTTTTCAGATCCTCCGCTTCCTGTCTGAAGTCAAGCCCCATTTTTTTTATTAGGAATTCGGGCGGATCAAAAACATTTCCCTGGTAGATCATCGACGATCCCCCCACGGTCAGCCCCCGTTCCAGAATCACGCCCTCCTTCGAACGGTTAAAACAGAAAAACCGTTCAGATAAACGGGCACCCAAAGGAAATCCCAGAAATTTTTTATGGTAGGCCCCGCGTTCAAGAACCAAAACCTGTTTTCCCGCTTTTGCCAGTTCAAGGGCGACCGGCGCTCCGCCAGGGCCTGAGCCCACGACAATATATTCAAATGTTTTTTTCATGAATGATCCTTTTCCTCTCTTGTTATACCCCCCATCACCGCTTTGTAATTATTCCCGGCGCTTACGACAAGCTCTGACGGTGTATAAGATTGATTCCTGACCTGTTCAAAAAAAGCCTGTATCCGTGTGCGTATTTGACCGGTGCTTCCACCGTACAGCTCTCTTTCAAGCAGCAAAATCGGATAATTGTGTTTTCTTGATTCCTGTCGGCAAAGATACATCTCCCCGCCCCAGAGATCACAGAATTTCAATTTTTCAAAAATGAATGCATCTATGGCCGCCTCTTTTTTGACTGTATGAAGAAAATCGAGTCGTCTTCTGAAATCATTCATCATCCTTGGGCAGGAAAAATGATTCAGATACCTTCGGGCCAGTGATAAAAAGGGATCCATGGATTCATCACAGAGCATGTCCGCATGCCGGTATCCCAGGCAAAGATTGTCTGCCACAATGGAAGCACCTACAGATTCTATCAGCTCAAGGTGGGCAATTTCTTCAACGCACCCCCCACCCATAAAAACACGCAAGTCGCCTTCTTTGTGTGTTTTTCGTCCATCTATTTTTTCAATAACCGTTTCAAGGAGGGAAATGGCATCCTCAACCGGCATCATGGTTATCGTCAGCATGATTGAAAGCAGTTCACTGCCTTTTATGGGGACGCTTTCTTTTAGTCTTTCCCTGTAAAGCGCGGCAATCAATTGGCGCTTTTTGTTGTACAGATGAATGGAACGACGCAAGGCATCATCGGTTATCACAAGATCAAATGCATTTTCGACAGCCGTTTTCAGATTGACCATTTCTTCAGAAAACCGTTCTTCAGCAAGTCTCCCTATTTTGTGAGGCGCAACAAACATGTACCTGAAGTCCGGTTTAATATCTGCATGCCGCCAATTGTCATACAGCCGTCTGGTATGGTCACACCCATTTAAAAAAATAATCCCATCCAAAAAATCAAAATGTTGATTCAGTGCCTTGTCAAAACACCGTCTTACAAAGGTGCAATTCAGGGATGAAAAGAAGATATCCCCTTTTGTGGTGTCACTTTTTCCGGTTGCTCTCATCCTGTAAGGAATCATGCCTGCGGCATGAATGATTTCCTCGGGGAAGTAGGAACAAAAATACCCGATGATCTTTTTCCCCCTTTGACTAAACGCATTAAGATCAGCGTTACCGTCTGAGGACGCTTTTTCCTTAATCGTATCCAGAAAATCCATACTATATGATCCTGTTTTCAAGCTTGCTAAAAATCGATAGTCGACTTTAGTCTAAAATTGAACAAACATCTCTGTGATCCATTGGATTCGTTAGTATGTTTGCCCGGATAAATTTTAACAACTGAGTTGTTACTCTAATTGGTTTAATCAATATGAGCAGAAAAAAGGACTAAAAGTCAAGGAAAAAATCCGGGTTTGAACTTGCGTCAATTGTTTAGAGATCGAACTTTTTTTCATCTAGTTTATTTTATACGGAAAACTCTAATCGATGCTGTTTTTTGTATCCCTTTTTTTTCCTTGGGCGGCTGATGATAAAAAAATCGTTATACCGACCATGCAACAGATATACATCTAAAGTCAAATTTCAGGTCGACAAAGATTCAGGTGATATGCTACGAACTAAATACATCGTATCTGTAAAATAAACCGGCCAGGTTGTTGAAAATTCTCCGTCAGATGACAACAGAGACAAACTCAACCGATTAACTTTAAAATATCCTGTAAACATGAGAGACCCGATTGTGATCCCGGATAATCACAAAATAAAAGTCTTCATTATAAGCGACGGCGGTGCAATATGAATATGAAAAAAACAGGTGCCTGGTTGGTCAGATATGCACTGGAAGAGTTGGGCATCACTTACACTTTTGGCATTCCCGGTGTTCATAACACAGAAATTTACGATGAATTAAATCTTTCGAAAACCATTACGCCTATTCTCGTCACCCATGAAGCATGCGCATCATTCATGGCAGATGCCATCAGCCGGACATCTGACAAGACCGGTACATTGGTTATTGTTCCGGCTGCAGGGGCGGCGTATGCATCGGCAGGCATAGGTGAGGCATTCCTGGATGGAATCCCAATGATTGTCATATCCGGAGGCGTAAGGACGGACGGTAAGTACGCGTTTCAGCTCCATGAAATGAATCAACAGAATTTTTTGGCTGAAATAACAAAGAAAACATTCAAAATAAATGAGCACAAGGACATCGTCCCTGCTATTTTTGAAGCATACCGAATCGCCCATGACGGCGAACCAGGGCCTGTTTTCGTGGAGGTGCCCGTCAACCTCCAGTTGTATGCAGGCGAAATCGAAAACTTGTCTCCCTACGATTCAAAAGATAAAAAATCCGGATTTGATCCGGATGACGCCCTAATCGACCAGGCTGTAGAGCTTATCATGTCTGCAAAAAATCCGGGTATTTTTGCGGGCTGGGGTGCCCGTGACGCCACGGATAACCTCGTCAGGATTGCCGAATATCTGAATGCGCCGGTATGCACCACGCTGCAGGGATTAAGCGTATTCCCGGGAAACCATCCGCTGCACACAGGGATGGGCTTTGGCGGATATGCCGTGCCTGCGGCATCTAATGCGTTTAAAAACTGCGACTGCATGCTGGCCATAGGCACGCGATTTGGAGAAATCGCAACAGGAAGTTTCGGTGTGGCAGTACCTGAAAATCTGATCCATATTGACATCAATCCTTCTGTATTCAACGTCAATTACCCGGCCAGGGTGATAATCAAAGGAGATGCATTGAATATGCTTCATGCAGTCCTGCAAAAACTGCAGCAGAAACAAAACCCCCAAAATCATCGGACCCATATCCGGGATCAGATAAAAAAAGACAAACAAAGCTACAAAAAGGAATGGCTGGCGCACAACAGCGGGACTCGTGTCAATCCGGCTGTTTTTTTTGAAAAACTGAGAAACAGCCTGAAGGACGATGACTTTGTTGTGGCAGACGATGGCAATCATACCTTTCTTGCTGCAGAATTGATGCCGATTCATGCTTCCAGGAGATTCATATCACCAACCGATTTCAATTGTATGGGGTATGCTGTACCGGCAGTGATCGGAACAAAACTGGCACATCCCGAAAACCAGGTCGTGGGAATTATAGGCGATGGCGCATTTACCATGACCTGCATGGAAATTCTAACCGCAACTTCCCTTAAAACCGGCGCTGTTTTTTTTGTCTTTAAAGATGGAGAACTGTCCCAAATCGCACAGGCCCAGGAACTTCCCTATAACAGAAAAGTCTGTACCGTATTGGGAAACCTGTCCATCAAAGGGGTAGCGATGGCAACCGGCGCTCAATTCCTGATGATGAAAAGAAATGAAGATGCCGAAACGGTCATCACCAAGGCACTTCAATTGGCTGCAGGTCATACACCGGTCATTGTGGAAGTGAATATCGATTATAAAAAACACACCCGATTTACCAAAGGGATTTTAAAAACAAATTTAAACCGATTCAACCTGGGGACAAAGGCCAGATTTATCGGAAGGGCGATGGTGCGCCATATAACAGGTTGAGCAAAAAAAGGAGGCCTAAAAATGAAAGACACGACACTTTTTTCTCCATTCAAGCTAAAACATGTTGAACTGAAAAATCGGATTGGCGTGGCTCCCATGACACGCATGTCATCCCAGCATGACAGCATACCTCGAAAGGATGTGCTTGATTTTCTGGTCAGGCGGGCGCAAAACGGTGCTGCCTTGATTTATACGGAAGCCATTGTAACAGATTATGAAAGCGCTCAGGGATATCCCAATCAATCCCGCCTGACTACAAAACGGCAAATCGAAGCCTGGCAGCCTATCGTCAAATCGATTCAAAAACAAGGGGCAAAGATCATTTGCCAGCTCTTTCATTGTGGCCGAATGGCATGGCCGGAAGTAAACCCTGCAAACAGGTCAATTGCGCCCAGTGCGATCACACCGAAACAAATGAATCCATTGACCGGTTCCCCTTATCCTGTGCCGGATGTGATGAGCCAATTTGACATTGACCATGTGATAAATGGGTTTGTTGAAACATCCAAAGGCGTTATTGCCGCAGGATTTGACGGTGTGGAAATTCATTGTGCACACGGATATCTGATCAGCCAATTTCTCTCTTCTTACTCCAATAATCGGACAGATGGTTATGGCGGCTCGGTTAAAAACAGATACCGATTTGCCCATGAAGTGATCCAGGCTGTTCGGCAGGTCATTCCTGAAGACAGGCTTCTCATCGCCAGAATCTCAAATTGGGGCATTGCCGATATGGACGTCTTTCTTTTTGAGAAAAAGGAAGACTACCAGGAAGTCATTCGTTTGTTTTCAGATGAGCCCATAGATGCCATTTCTGTTTCCACTTACGATTACAAGGAAAAAGCCTTTGGCACAGACAAAAATATGGCACAACTCACCCGGGAAATGACCACACTTCCCATCATGATCTGCGGGAAAATCTATGACCGTAAAAGTGCCGATGATGCCTTAAAAGATGCGGACATTATTTTAAGCGCAAAATCCATGCTCTTAAACCCCAACTGGGTCCAAGACCTCCGGGATGACAAACCGGTGTCCCTCTATAAATCGGAAGACGCCAATGTGGCGTATACGGATCAAGTGTTATTATAGTCTCGATATTGCAGGTAATAATTGTGAATGCTCCATCAACTGAAATACGGCAACATCACTGGCGGGCGGTATTGCATGAAATCATCTTTGAAGCAGATACGTCTGCCGGAAAATTATTTGATATTCTGCTGATCATAAGCATTCTCTTAAGCGTCATCACTGTGATGCTTGACAGTGTGGACAGTATCAAAACAGCCTATGGGCCCATTCTCTATACTGCGGAATGGTTCTTCACCCTGATCTTTACCATTGAATATGGTTTAAGAATACTCTGCGTGGGGAGGCCGGTGAAATACATGAAAAGCTTTTTCGGCATCGTTGATTTGCTGTCGATTCTCCCCACGTATATCGGGCTTTTCATTCCAGGCAGTCATTACATGATAGTGATCCGGATATTAAGGGTTTTAAGAATATTCAGGGTATTGAAAATTGCCCAGTATCTGGGTGAATCTGCCATGCTTCTTCAGGCGCTGAAGGAAAGCCGGAGAAAAATTACGATTTTTCTCTTTACAGTCATGATTCTGGTCATTATTGTGGGATCACTGATGTATATTATCGAAGGGCAGAGAAACGGTTTTACCAGCATCCCGAGAAGCATTTACTGGGCAATCGTCACCCTGACTACGGTCGGATATGGTGATATTTCTCCCAAAACAAATGCCGGTCAGGCCCTGGCTGCCCTGGTAATGATACTGGGTTATGGCATCATCGCCGTTCCCACAGGAATCGTGACGGTGGAGATGTCCCGGGTGCGGCCTAAAAAAGTCTCAACCCAGTCATGCCCGGAATGTGCAGCAGAAGGACATGATCATGATGCCGTCTTCTGTAAGTATTGCGGCACAAAATTATAATCCCTTTTATAACGATAACAAATCAGAATAAGAGAAAATACATGACACCACCTATCACAAATCAACACACAGAACTGGTTGTAACATTTCGCGATCTTCTACCCGGAATCATTTCAAGAGTTCCCAGAATACCGTCTTTGCTTAAAACGGTATTTGAAATGAAAACCGTATCCATGAACGATATCAATTCGGTAGGAATGGTCATTGAACGAAATGCAGCCATGCATCCGGAAAAACGAGCCCTCTTGTATGAAGATCAGGTTTTCACGCATAAGGAACTCAACGAGGCTGTGAACCGTTATGCAAACTACTTTATTTCCGAACATATTCAAAAAGGAGATGTGGTGGGTGTTTTCATGGAGAACAGGCCTGAACTGGTCATGATTATCAGCGCGCTTGCCAAGGTCGGTGCTATCGCAAGCCTGATAAACCCCAACCAGACCGGCAAGATACTTCTCCACAGTGTCAATATCACCTGCAAAAATCTGTTCATTGTGGGCGAAGAGATGAGAGATGCATTTGAAGAAATCCGGCCGGACCTGAACCTTTCGGCGCCAGCCAAAATATATTTTCTGGCAGATGGATCGGATATGAAACCGCCTGAAGGCTACCTGGATTTAACCCGGATCTCCGGGGGGTTTCCTTTGACCAATCCATCCACCACAAAAGAAATACGATTAAAAGATCCTTTTGCCTATGTATTTACCTCAGGAACCACAGGTCTTCCCAAAGCGTCTATCCAGCTCAATTTCAAATGGGTGGGTGCGGGCCGATGGTTTGGCCGCTTTAATATGGATTTGACATCTGATGACACCATGTATATTCCGCTTCCCTTCTACCATACAAACGGCCTTCATGTGGCATGGGCCACGGCGGCAATATCCGGCGCCGCCATTGCCATCAGGCGAAAATTCAGTGCCAGCAATTTCTGGAACGATACCCGGAAATTCAATACCACGACATTTATGTATATTGGCGAGATATTGCGCTACCTGATGAATCAGCCGCCAAAATCAGATGACCGGGATAATCCGGTGAAAAAAATTGTCGGCAACGGTCTTCGCCCGGATATCTGGAAACAGTTTAAAAAACGGTTTGACATACCCCATGTGTATGAATTTTACGGCGCAGCAGAAGGCCCATCCATATTCACCAATTTTTTCAATATAGACTGCAGTGTTGGCCTGTGCCCCACCCCCTATGCCATCGCAGAGTATGATATTGACGATGGGGACGTCATTCGGGATCAGAACGGCTTCCTGAAAAAAGTGAAACCCGGCCGACCCGGGCTGATGTTAACGGAAATTACAAATCTTTCTCCCTATATCGGATACACGAACAAGGAAGAGTCGGACAAAAAAGTCTTCAGGGATGTATTTAAAAAAGGAGACATGTGGTTCAATACCGGCGACCTGATGCGGGAGATCGGGTTGAAACATCTCCAGTTCGTCGACAGGCTGGGAGACACTTTCAGATGGAAAGGAGAAAATGTCTCCACCACAGAAGTGGAAGAAATGGTAAACCAGATAGATGGGATATCTTCCGCAACCGCTTATGGCGTGGCCATTCCCGGAACAGACGGCCGGGCAGGAATGGTCTCCATCATCACCGATACCCTGGAAGACGACATCAATAAAAAAGAACTCGCCCAAAGATTAAAAAAAGACCTGCCCTCATACGCCGTCCCGATTTTTATCCGCGTCAAAACCCAATTTGAAACAACCGCCACATTCAAGATCAAAAAAACCAATCTCAAAACAGACGGATTTGATCCTGAAAAAATACCTGATCCGCTTTATGTGCTGTTACCCGGGGAGGATGAATACACGCCCCTTGCAAAACCCGTTTACGATGCCATCATCGCCGGTAAATACAAATTATAATACCATACCATAGAGGCAATCCCTTGTGGTTGACCTTTTGGATCGACACCCGGGCGGTGATGGCCCGATCATTTTTGTAAAAAATATAATACTGCCGTTACAAAGCACCCGCCATTATCCGAAGGAATTGTTCACAAATTTTCAGCATTTATATGATCAGAGCATGATCACTGTACGCGAAAGTAACTACACATAAATTACTTATTGCGAAAAAAACATCAAACTGATAATGAATTCCTTTTTTAGAAAAATTTAATCATCCGGTGAACATTAAACTCGGACAATCGTTTGTTAAATATAGCGTGGACATTCTGAGACAGGCACAGGTCCGGTGCCAAATCAGACAAAATATCTTATCAACATATTTTCAGGAAAGGGTAAAGAAAATGACTGTTTTTTTTCTTCACAGATGCAATTTGGCAATTGCACAATTATTACTTGTTTTATGCTTGGTTTGTTTCACCGGCTGCAGCAGCAGTGGTGGCGGGAGCGATGCGGACGACGATGCTCAGGCACTGGATATTTCAGGAGCCTGGATTTTTCAGAATGTAACCGGCAACGGGCCGGACACGATCATCATTGATTTTTCCCAGAATGGAAATGCGTTATCCGGTACATCTGATGCCGGAAATATTTCCGGCGCCATTGATGGTAAAAAGATTCAATTCAATGTTCCGGGACTCATCGTGAATCCGATCACATTTACGTTTGACGTCACTGTCTATGTATACAGCGGAAATATCGAAAAATCCGGTACATCCATTACAGGCGTGATTCTGAATATCAACGGCGGCCAGGTGGATACATTCATCGGAACGAAAATGGAATCGGCCTGAGCCTATTTCACTGCCGGTTTCAAATACCGAATCATTTTGGCTGACACAATTTTCAATGGAGATATATGATGATGACTTCCTTTTCAGGTATATATAATAACGCCTTTGCCCGATTTTTTTTTTGTTTTATGCTTGGCCGGTTTTGTATGCTGTCTTGGTGCGGACGGGATGCTGTATGCATACGGGGCCAACGACAATGGCCAACTCGGGAACGGCAATAGTGGCTACTCGAAACATACGTCGGTCGTTGTAAATGCAAATATGTAATATCATCCCTCTCTCTTAAAATACTATTGGAAGAGGGGAGGATTTACAGAAAACAGCTTTTAATGCTTTTGATCAATCATTGGGGAGGAATAAATGAAGTACTTTGTTTTAATGATATGCGCGGTAGCAGGCTTGTTTTTTACTTCAACCGGATGGTCGGGAACCATCGGCATACCCGGTGCGGTTATTGAACAGGGCACTTACAAAATCAGTATCGGTGTTGATGTGGAGGAAATAGAACTGGTCGGTGACAATTCCGATAATGTCAATGAAGGGAAGGTGGGGATTACCCGCTATCTTGCCGGTGCCTGTTACGGTGTGTCTGATCGCCTGAATGTTTTCGCCAAAGCCGGCGTTGCAGAAGCATATAACGATCACGACATTCAGATATTCATCAACAAAGGATTTGAACTGGACACAAAACCCATGTTTGGCGCTGGATTCAAGGCAACCCTATTTGAAAAAGACAATATTAAAGTAGGTGGTGTCGTACAAGCATCATACTACAAAAGCGAGCGGTATGAAGAAGCAGGATACTGGGATGCCACATTCGAACTTTCCATGATGGAATATGATGCAGCCTTAGGGTGCTCGTATCATGCATCTGATAAATTTTCGCCATATATAGGCGTCCATTACAACAAAATCGATGGTGAAATCGATCTTGTCCATCATGTAAATGGGTCAAAAACTGTCGATGTAAAAGATGACTTTGAAGAAAAGGACAGTGTTGGCATTTTTCTGGGCACGGACATGACATTCAACGAAAATTTAGGCCTTTCTCTTGAAGGTCGCTTTGTCAATGAAAGTTCGTTTGCAGTCAATCTGATTTTTTCATTCTAGGGGGAGACAAGGCAGTGAATCATTTGAGATCATTCAGAAAATATATATGCATTATCATTTTTATTCTTTCAGTATCTTTCACCGCCTATGCCGCAGACGGCGATCTGAAATGGGCTTTTGAGACCAAAAGTTGGGTCCGATCTTCCCCGGCAATCGGCGAGGACGGAACCATTTATGTGGGGTCCATGGGCAAAGACATGCATCTTTATGCTATTCATTCTGATGGCTCTTTGAAATGGTCCTATAATATGGATAATACGGCTGTCGAACGTTCACCTGCCATTGCTGACGATGGCACCATTTATATCCCCGGCACATCTGGCATGTACCTGTTTGCCATCAAACCGGATGGCACATCTTATAAATGGAAGACCATGGTTTTTCCCGGAAACTCTCCTGGTATTGGCGCTGACGGCACTATTTACGTTTCCAACAACGTGGGTGATCTATACTGGCTCTCTCCAGATACAGCGTCTAAAACCTGTGTCCACAATGCAGAAGGAGATGTGGGATCATCACCGGCAATCGGTGCGGACGGAAGAGTTTACTTTGGAGATGATGCCGGATACCTGCACGCCGTCGGCCCGGGGTGTGATTTTCACTGGAGAACGATTACCGGAGGCGCGATCCAATCCTCACCCGCGATTGCTGCAGACGGGACAATTTATGTGGGGTCAGGCGATGGGAAATTATACGCGTTCAACTCGGATGGCACCCCAAAATGGAATTTTGCCACCGGCGCCAGGATCAATTCTTCACCCGCCATCGGACCGGACGGAACGATTTATGCCGGTTCAGACGACATGAATCTTTATGCCATCCATCCGGACGGCACATTGAAATGGACCTATGCCACATCAGGCAGTTTGCGAGCGTCACCCGCCATCGGCGCGGACGGGACCATATACATCGGCTCCAATGACTTCAGCATATATGCCATAAATTCCGACGGCACACTGAAATGGCGCTATCAAACAGGCGGGTATGTCTTTTCCAGCCCGGCCATCGGTTCTGACGGGACCATTTATATCGGTTCCGATGACAATAAATTGTATGCCATCGAAGGTTCTTCAGGCGGACTGGCAGGGACGTCCTGGCCCATGTACCGCCAGAACCCCAGGCATACCGGTCGTGTGCCGGAAGAAACGCCCGCGCCCAATCCTGACCCTGTCATCGATCCCCTTTCCGTTGAAGGCGACTGGACCTACACGGAATCAAACAAAACCGATTCCTGTTCCACACCGTCTTCTGCAGAAACCGGCGGCATATACCTCGAAAAAACCGAAACCGGATATCAGACTACTGTAGACAATGACCATGTATATGACTGCACACTGGATGAAGACACGGTGACATGCAGTGGCACCTATACCCATAACAACGGGACTGTATCAGATATTATCAATCTCATTTTTTCAGATGACCGGACAACCGCCCAAGGCACGGTCAGCTGGACCTGGGTATCGGGCGCAATGACCTGCACCGGCGGTCATGATTTAACGCTGTCCCATAAGGCAGCAGAAGATAATTCCGGAGGTGGTGGTGGCGGCTGTTTCATTATATCATGCACCCATCCGTAGGGGCAATCCCTTGTGGTTTCCCGGGCATTGACTGTTCTCCGGCATTTCGGGTACCCACAAGGAGTACCCCTACGAGTTTGCCGCGTATTTCTTTGCCAATCGCCTGGTAACAACAGCGCAAAGCCAGACCATGGTTTTGGGGAACAACCGGGTCAGCATGTCCGCGACTTTGGCGTCGTTTCCGACCATGATGCGTCTTTCATTCCGCTTGACGCCTGAAATGATGATGCCTGCCGCCTGTTCTGCCGTGGTCTTGAACAGTTCCTTGTCATATAGTTCCACGGCGCTGTCTTTGGTTATATTGTAAAGTGCCCGGTTGACGCGGGCATTTCTGCCGATATTTGTCTTGATACCGCCCGGATGTACACAGCTCACGTGGATGTTTGTATCCATCAGCTCCTGATAGAGGGTTTCCGTATATCCCTTGACCGCGAATTTTGCAGCGCAATAGGGGCCGTTGTTCGGGTTCGACAGGATGCCGTTTATGCTCGAAATATTGATGATATGCCCTTCAGGCCTTTTTTTCAGCAAGGGTAGAAAGGCCATGGTTCCGTGCACCACACCCCAGAAATCAATTCCCATGAGCCATTTGAAATCCGCAAGAGGCACGGTCTCCAGAAAATCGCCCAGGCTGACACCGGCGTTGTTGAAGATCATGTCTACCCCACCGTGATGGGCAATGGTCTCTTCCGCAAACCGGAATACGTCTTCCTGCCTGGCTACATCTACCTTATGGGTGGATATATTTACCCTGTCACCGATCATATTCCTTGTTTCAGCAAGGCCCTTTTCATCAATGTCTGAAATAGCCAGATGGCAGCCTTCTTTAGAAAGCCCGACAGCCAGCATTCTGCCGATGCCTGAGGCTGCTCCTGTAATTGCCGCCACCTTGTTTTTAAGCTGTTTCATTACTCCCCCTTGAATCCGTCAAAAAATTTCACATGTTCCATCATATGAGATGTTCTGTTTAAAAGTGCCACAATCTCTTTGGTTGTGGCGTTTTCGTAATCGAATGTTAAAATATTGGATTCTATATATTCGATATATTTCTCCATTGCTCTTTGGGTATCTTTTGTGTCAAAGCACCGAACACTCTGTTCCAGTTCGATACTCAAGCCATGACGAAGTGTTGTATTCATCCCCTCAAGCACAGACCGTTTGATTGCATCCACGGCCACAGGCGGTCGTTTGCTCATGAGGTCGGCAAAGTCCTGGAGCTTTTTATGGAAGTCTTTTTTATCAAAAATATCGGTCAACAGGCCATAATTCTTTGCCTCCGCAGGTGTTATTTGATTCCCCTTGAGCATCAGTTCCAGCGCTTTGGAACGCCCGATCAACCGGGGAAGTCTCTGCGTGCCGCCTCCGCCGGGAACGATATTCAGCAAGCACTCCGGCTGCCCCATGGTAAATCCCTGATCACCCACCATGAACCTGAAATCGAAACAGGCGGAAATCTCCGTTCCCCCGCCATTACAGGGGCCGTTTATGGCCGCAATGGTAATCTTGTTCATCCGCTCAATCGCCAGATAAAGCCGCTGCATCTGCATCCACAAGAACATCCCCATAGAATACGGTCGCATTTTCTTTGCCTGCTTCAATATGAACCGTTCATACCAGGGGGAGAGATCCATGAGCCAGTTCGTGAATGTGGTCATGTATTTCAAAACCGCACTGGAAATTCTCGATTTGACGGCAATATGGAGATAAAGTTTTTTCAGGTGCGTGGTGAGCATCAGCAGTTCATGGATTGAAAAATGCATGATATAGGAGTCTTCCCTGCCGCCTGTTAAAATGAATACCCGGATGGAATCGTCATTCTTGACCGCATTGACCAGCTCATGCAATTCTTCCAGAACATCCATGATCAAAAAATTAACCGGGGGATTATGAATTTCCGCCCACAGGGTTTGATTTTCTCTTCTTGTTTTTAAATACGTGTATGCCTTCATATTTTTATTCTCTTTTCCTTATATATTTCCATCATCTCGACAAACCCGTCGATACGGGTGTTCATGGGGCCATCTGCATAGGCCCGAGGATCGCAATGATCGGTATTCATCATCAAAACCGGGATGCCCCACTTCTTGTGAAGTACTTCCTTAAGATCAAGCAAGCCTGTACTGTTTGGTCTGCAACTCTGGTTCGCATGCATGATAATGCCATCCAGATCGAATTCCTTGATCAGCGTGTTGAAATAGGCGATGCGTCTATCCAGATTCAGGGTAAAGGGAATGATGATGTGGTCCCGGGCGATCTGGCGCAGGGTTTCCGCCAATGTGGATTTGGGTTTGCTTCGCGCGGCAAATGAATAAGTATAGGGATCTGCCACAATATAGGCGCCCTTGTCCGCCAAAACCTTCTGATACAAATCCACATTGTACCAAAGCGTTATCCCCTCCCACAACACCCGGTATTTTTCCCTGCCGGACGCGATGGTTTGATTGTCACCATACCGTTTCCGGGCCATCTCCAGATGTTTTTTGTAATAGCGGATGGCATCCTTCTGATTCCATTGGCTGACCATGGGCAGCATAAAACTTCTTACCCATTCAAAATACCGGTTTGCGGGGAACCGTTTCCGGTACGCATTCAATTCCTTGAACAAACTGGAAATCTCGAAGGAGTTGTTTACGAGCTCAAAGAATTTCCTTTCATTGAACTTTCTTCCGGTATGCTGTTCCAGAAAACCGATCAAATCATACAACTGCTGTACCACGTAATCCACATACTCTTCAAGCCTTTCCTCGCTCTCCCCAGCCACCAGACTCGGCACATCTAATGCAAAATGCGGTTTTCCATGAATTCTGGCTTCGCTTTCAAACCATTTCAAATGGGTATCGCATACCAGGTTTGCTGAAAAATAGGCGTCTGCCGGTCTGTTACCGCCAAAATCCTCGGGCCAGTTCATGCGGGAGGCGCCGATACTGGTCTTCATATAACTGCACAAATCACGGCCATATCCAAGGCTTTCGGCATGCTCGATGGGGGGAACCGTGCAGCCGGCTGCGCCTGTAAAGGCGGCATAGGCTTCCGGGTATCCGGGGAAATACCCCATGGCCAGGGGAATCTCTGTGGGGAATCCGGCACTGAAAACGCCGAATTTTTTCCAGGGTTGCACCGTGGTCATTTTGGTCTGAGTGAGATATTGCAGAATAATCTGGTATAAACGCGGGGAAAGGTGCTGGTTCATATACCCCTTTATACCCTGTGCAAATAATTTCGGGTTTTGAATGATAAAACGGGTTAATTTGATCATAACCGTCCTTGTTTTCCGCCTTATTTAAATGATTTCCCTGAAACTTTCAAGTCGGCTCACGAGCTGTTGATCGATCGTAGGCGTATACTCCCTTTCGATGACAATCAGTCTGTGACCGTCTTTCTTAAGTTCACCTGCCATATAGGGCAGATCCAGGCCATGGGGTTCGCAGAATTTCAGAATCTGATAGACGATTCCTTTGACGTTAGTCTCTTTCAGGCATTTCCGCAAATAAACAAGCCGTGCCTCAAATGGAATTTTTGTAGGCGGCATGGGGATACGGGCGTGGTAGTCTACCAGCGCTTTTACCGGATCGCCTTCTTCTGAAATCGTCTCTGCAAAATACCGTTCTCCCAGAGACAGATCATCTCGCACCGCCCGGAGTTTTGCTGCTTCCAGAATATCCATTCCTTCAGGGTAGGTCATGTCCGAACCTGTCAGAAGCACCGGTAGACAGTCAGACGGAAACGCCGGGCGGTTCTTCCATTCCTCAAGTGTTTTCTCAAGCGCTGCGATCAGATCGTCCTTGTGCATCTGCACACACTTCCTGGTGATTGCGTGGTAGGCGTCATTGGGGATGTCCTTTACCGGACGGAGTTTCGCGAGTTCCTGCATCAGGCGTTTTACGCTGTTTGACGTCCTGATCGCTTCCGAAAGTTTGTCATCTGTGATGTCTACCCGATAATGCTTTTCCATATGGGAAATAAACCGGCGCAGTTCGTGCTCATGATATGCCCTTGCGGTAGCATCGTTTTTTGCCGGTGTATTGATCCAGTATAAAAAATCGGTTTTGACATGGTGCTTCCAGATATCATACTGATTGTTCGTGGTATCGCATCCATGGCAGAAGGCGATACCCGCCCACTCGTCCGAACGAGCCATGCCTTCCGTCAGGCAGGATCGTGAAAACGGGCAGATGTAATTATGCACATACCGGTCAGCCGGATCATTCGGCACATTGACATCCCCCAGTATCTTATACGGCGTGAATCCGGCGGCCATGACGATTTCTTCTGAAAACTCATGGCCCGTATCATAGTAGGCAAATAACCTCATTTATTTTTTCCTTATCCGTTTTCTCTTCAACCTGAGCCCAGAATAGCGGCACCGATGGCACCACACACTTGCGCCTGTTCCGGTACATTTAACGTCATGCCGATTTTCTTCTCTATGGCTTTTCGCATGCCGATATTCTTCGACACACCACCGGTCATGACAACCGGGCTGGCCACACCGGTACGCTTCATCATCGATATCATCCTTGATGCAATTGAATCATGAATGCCGGCAATGATATTTTCCCGGTTTTCTCCTTTGGCGATCAGGGAAATGACTTCGGATTCCGCGAATACCGTGCACATGCTGCTGATAGTCACCGGCTTTTTTGATTTCCCGGACAGGGTTGAAAAATCGTCTATCTCCACGTGGAGGGCCCGGGCCATCACCTCCAGAAAACGCCCGGTACCGGCCGCACATTTGTCATTCATTACAAAATCGAGAATACTCCCGGTATCATCGATTCTGATAAACTTGCTGTCCTGGCCCCCGATGTCGATGACTGCCTTCACCTTTGGAAAAAAATATTTTGCGCCTGCTGCATGACAGGAAATTTCAGTGATTTTCTTCTGGGAGATACTGACGTTGTTCCGGCCATATCCGGTTGAAACCAGAAAAGAGATGTCCGATTCCTTCTTTCCGGTCCTTTCAAGCATTTTTTTATAAATAGCCTGCCACGCCTTTTCCATGTCGTAACCGCTTAATGATACATCTGTGTATAAAAGCTTTTTTCCCTCCATCAGGGCAATTTTTGTGGTAATTGAACCAATATCGATACCGACCGTAATCATATGTTCCTCTGTTTGTCTGTCTGATTGTTTCATTATAGATACGTGACAAGAACCGTGTTGACAATGACCCAAACGGTCATTAATATTGACTGAAACGGCCAAAAAAATGGAAACGCCTTATGACCGATCTATCCTATATCCACTCAAGCTCACGGTTGCCCCCTTTCAGGCTTATCAACGCTGTTGCTGTGTTTGCCCGAATTGCAACCCGGTATGGAATATGCTCCGAACGCCTCCTTGCCGGTAGCGGTATTTCCCTGGCCGATCTGGATGATCCGCAGAAACTGATTGCCACCACCCAGGAAATGGCCATTGCAAGAAATGCCATCAGGCTCATACCCGTTCCCTGGATCGGCCTTGAGCTTGGTAAGGAATATCATTTCAGTGCCAACGGTAAACTGGGTATGGCGATGATGTGCTGTGAAACCATGATGGAAGCCCTGAAACTGGCCCTCACCTATATTCATCTGACCGCATCCTACCATCAGTATTTTTTAAAAATAAAAGGAAATACCGGGGTTGCAAAATTCAAGGAGATCATCGATCTGGGGGATATCCGGCAATATATATGTGAATCCGAGGTGGCATCTCTCTATAGCATGGCCCACCTGTTCTACGAAGATGCATCCGTATTTAAAGAACTCCACTTTGCCTATGAAAAACCATCATACGCCGACCGATATGCAGATACTTTCGGTTGCCCCATTAAATTTGACGCACCTGTTCATCTGATCGTTTTTGATGTCGACCATTTGTCAAAACCACTCAAACTCGCCAATCCTCTGGTGAAAAATTCTCTTATAAAGGAATGTGACCAACTGGTTTCCCGGCTGAAGGAACATGAGACAATCACGGCCAGGATCAGCCAGGAACTGTCTCTTCATCAGGATAAATTCCCCACTCTGGATCAATTGGCCAGACGCATCAATATGTCGCCCCGAACCATCAGGCGCCGACTGATGGACGAAAGCACATCGTACAAGAATATTCTAACGGATATGCGAAAAACCAAAGCCATCGAACTGCTCCTTACTACCGGTTTGCCCATGGAAAAAGTGGCGCTTCACCTGGGATTCAGTGAAGTATCGAGCTTCTACCGGGCATTCAAAAACTGGACCGGAACCACCCCCAAAAGTTACAGGGAGAATATCTTATAAGAATACGGGCCGTATTTGATTTTAAAAGGGGAGATGAACGGAACTCGGTCGGATGGCCCGATCTGCTCCTTGCAGATCTGCATATTTCTTTGCCAGTCTTTTAGATGAAATGGCACACAGGCTGATCATGGTTTGCGGAAACAGGCGCGTCAGAATGTCGATTACTTTTGCATCAATCCCTGTTATTATCCGTCTTTTATTTCGTTTGATCCCGGCAATAATAGTTTTTGCCGCCTGTTCCGCCGTTGTAATAAATACCTCTTTGTCACACAGTTCAACTGCTGTCTCTTTGGATATGTCAGATAATGTCCGGTTTACACGGGCATTTCGCCCGAGATTGGTTTTTATCCCGCCCGGATGGACACAACTCACATGAATGTTTGTTTCCATAAGCTCCTGGTACAGGGTCTCGGTATATCCTTTGACAGCGGATTTTGCCGCGCAATACGGGCCGTTATTCGGGTTGGGGAGCATTGCCGAAATGCTTGATATATTGACGATGTGGCCTTCCGGACGTCTTTTCAAAAAGGGAAGAAAGGCCATCGTGCCATGCACCACGCCCCAGAAATTGATGTCCATGAGCCACTTGAAATCTTCCAAAGGAACCGTTTCCAGAAAATCTGTCAGGCTGACACCGGCATTATTGATGAGGAGATCGACCTTTCCGTGGTATGCCACGGCCTCTTCTGCAAACCGGCATACCTGTTCGTAAATTCCCACATCCGCCACATGGGTGGATATATTGATATGATCTCCGATCATTTTTTTCGTTGCCATCAGGCCGGTTTCATCGATATCCGAGATCGCCAGATGGCTGCCTTCATAAGCCAACCGAATGGCCAACATCCTGCCGATGCCTGAAGCAGCGCCCGTTATAGCCGCCACTTTGTTCTTCAACTGTTTCATTTTTTCCCTTGAAGCATGATAATACGCCTGTGCGATTATTTTAAAATTATAAACATCAGATCAAACAGATATATTCGAATTTTAAAATTTTACATTCGTGCATATCACAATGAAAATATAAATCAATTAAATTTACTGAATGGTTAATCGAAACCGGGATAAAGGGATAGTCGTACATCAATGCATACGACAGCTTGAAGAAAATGCTTTAGAGCCGTATAGGATGAGGATCAGGAAATCGATTATCTTATAAAGATACACGTATTATTTGATGGGCAATGTTGCCTATCTCAACAATCGCACCTTTTAAATCCGACAATTCTTCTTCTGTTGGCGCATTGCGTTGATACTTATCGATTGAGCAAATAGACTGAATATTTTCATATTGCAAAATACGACTTTTAAGGCCTGGATCAAGTGGCATGACTATTTCGAGGGCATCAATAAGATCCGTATAGGTATGGTTATCAGGCAGTCGTTTATGATAATCAAGGATCGCCATGACATAACCTTCCAAGGACAGAGAAAGTAAATTGTATCTTATATCCGCACCAAAACGGCTTGTTTCCCCTTTGGATGTTGCTGCCTTCAGGTATTGATCGCCATGCTTCAGCCATGTTTGCCAGTTCAGATTGCTTACATATGCTGTTTTCTGTTTTGAAACGGTTTCAAATTTTACCATGTCACCCCCCTTTTTTTAACCAAACTCATAAACTATCCTCAAGAGCACTTCGAATAAATGCCACTGCATCATTGAATTAATGATTTATTAAATCTATTTTTACGAAAAAGAGTGGCCGACCAAATGGTCTTCTGATTTGTTAATTAATAACAATTTTGGATTGTTATAATCACAATATATACGTTTTTGTAATATTCCATCAGGGTTTGAATGACCTTGTTGGGATGGGCGACACCTTCCAGGGCACAAACAGGTCATGTTTTCTTTCCGGAAATCCTGAACTGCTCGATTCGCTGTTTCAGTTCTTCCGATATGGCGGAAAGGGATTCGGCCTTTGTGTTCAGATTGTTGCTGCTCTCAACAAATTCCAATGCCTCCTTGTCCACATCAGCGATATTCTTTGAAATATCCGATGATGACCGGTAACTGGTGGCAATAATATCATTGATTTCCTGTATCCCCTGTGCGGTTTGAAAAATGTTTTCCGATATTTCATTTGTGGAAGCCAATTGTTCCTCTATGGCAGCTGCAATGGAAGAAATAATGTCATTTACTTCGTTAATGACGGCCGATATTCCACCAATTGTCTGAACCGTCGAATGCGTAGACATCTGAATCCCCGATATACGCGTCTTGATTACATGGGTGGCTTCAGCTGTCTGCCTGGCCAGCTCCTTTATTTCATTGGCCACAACCGCAAACCCTTTACCCACGTCACCTGCGCGGGCAGCTTCGATCGTTGCATTCAGGGCAAGCAGGTTGGTCTGTTCTGAAATATCGGAAATCACAGCATTCACCTTGCTGATTTCGTCGGTTGCCACCCCCAGCTCATCTACTTTGCTCGAAGCGTTCGCCGCCTGTGAAACGGCATTCAGAACAATAGTCCGTGCCTTTTCTGCATTTTGAGATATGTCCTTTACAGTTGAGGTAAGCTGTGCCGTTGAAGTGGAAATCAGGCTGATACTTGAGGATGCCTGCTCGGATGATGCAGATACGGCAGAAAGCTCCAAACTCATCTCGTTTGCGGATGTTGCAACAGAACTTGAACGCCGTGATGTTTTTTCCGCTCCGCTCTTCATTTTCTCAGCCAATTCATTAAGTTCGGTTGATGATTCTGTAAGGGCCTTTGTATTATCCGAAATGATCCGGATCATTTCGGAAAGGCTTTTTGACACATGATTCAGGGATTTCCCCAAAATACTGATTTCATCCTTCTGGAGGAATGAAATGGATTGGCTGAAATCGCCATCTGCCATTGTTTCAGCGTAACGTGCGCTTTGGATGATCGGTGTGGATATGCCTTTTGATACCACTATCCATATGAAGAAAGCGACAATGAGTATACCTGCAAAAATTCCTCCCATGGTTTCCAATATTTTTTTGCCTGTCGCTTTCATTTTCTGGGTTGATTTATTCAATTCATCCGTATAGGACCCGACACCTATCACCCAGTCCCAAGGCTTGAAGTAAGTGATTCGTGCCAGCTTTGTTCTTATATGATTATCTCCCGGATTTTTCCAGTCGTACATATGCTCGACAATTTCACCTTCGCTGGAAGCGAGCGCCTTTCCTACGATCTGCCTGACCGGGAAATCACCCTTTAAATCTGTTGCATCCCACAAGCTTTCACCATCCCGCTTTCCATCTTTTGAGATAACGTAAGCAGCTTTAGAGTCCAAAACATATACGTATCCGGTATCGCCCACCTTTAAATCCATTATCGCCTCCCGCAGGCTTGAGACGCTCTCCTGAGGGATGCCCACATATAATGCACCGATGATTTTCTTCCCCTCCAAATCGTCACTATCTGAAACACTGCCTTCATAAATCGGTGCATAAGCTGTGATATACCAGCGATCGACCACGTATGCCCGTCCCCTGAAGATTTCTCCTTTTAACACGGTTGATACCACAGGGTTAGGCGTACCATCCGGATTTGTCCTGGGGATATATGTTCCAATCGCACGACGACCGTCCTTCTGAATCACATTGGTGCAGATTCTCAACATATCCCCGTCATCGTTCATCCGCTGAAATATGGTACAGGTGCCCCCAACCAGGCGCTTTATTTTATCCACAACCGAGGAATTGACATTCATATCACTGTTTTTTTCTATCCACCGGGAGCCTACCATGAATCGGGGAAGGGTGATATGCAAAGACTCCTTATTATACTGATTGACCGCATCCCATTCGATGGTATCCAGGGAAAGGTTGATTTCTCCTGAACTCTCAAGGACGTCCCTGGCAACATTAAGTGAATTATTGACACTGACCTGAACCAGTTCCTGATGGGCCTGACACATGGCGTAAACACCTTTCAGGATATGGTCCAGATCATTGATGGCAAGCTGTGATGTCTCGTTCTCCGAAATCCTGATCATTGCGTTTCCCTGATAAACCGTCACCACTGACAGGATGACCAGCGGCAAAGCGCTGAGTGTCATTCCCATAACAATAAGCCTTGATCTGATTTTTTTAAACGTGAACATCAGTTCAATACTCCCCCCATTTAATTTTATGATTTTGCATTCATATATGCATATCACAGCCCCCGAAATGATCAACCATTAATATTATTTTTAACAGACAAATCTCTTTTTCCTGCCAATATGATCACTTCATTGACGCTATTCCTTTACCGGCTTCTTGCTTCGGCAAAGCTGGCAACGATCGTCTCCGCATTGCTGGCAGGAGAAACAGTCCTTACAGGGGTGCTTTTTGGGGAGAGAGGGGGCTTCCTTGCAGGGGATAAATATTTTCCCCTTTATACCGGGCATGGTTTGAAATGTTCCCTTTAAATGATTGTCTGCCGTATCTTCTTTTTTCATATCTCCCCTGTTCAGGAAAAAATGGTTTATTAGCTGAATATAGATATCAGCGATAACTGCGTCAAGACATAGTCAATTATAAATACCACTCATCATGGCTGTTTGAAATCCCATATCAAAAAAAACGATACCGGATCTGTTCTGCATTGATATTATAAATTGGACACCACCAGAAATCCGTGATTTGAGTTGCAAAACTTATTCATTTGGAACTGGTGGCATAATGATCACAAAGGAAGGAATTTCCATATCCCAACTTTTTTACACGACTTTAAAACTGGTGATAGGCCTTGTTTTTTTATACTCAGGAATCACCAAGATCGGGAACCCCCAGTTATTTTCTGTTATCATCGATGCTTACGGCATACTCCCCGGGCAATTGACACTGTTTGCGGCATTCACTTTAGCCGGCCTTGAGATCATGGCAGGTGCCGGTCTCATCTTTGATATTCGGGGAAGCCTTTTCCTGATAGCCTGTCTGCTCATCCTTTTTATCATCATTCTGGCCTATGGCATTCACATGGGGCTTGACGTTGACTGTGGTTGCTTTGGACCGGATGACCCGGAGCAGGTTGCATTCCATGACCTGCGATATGCCCTTTACCGGGATATGGTTATGATTTCAGGAATTATTTATCTGTATATTTATCGATGCGTTCGGCAAATAAAACCGAAAAAAATAAATATCAACCCATTACATTTTAATACCCAAAGGAGGATTTTAAATGACACACATGATTAAATTTACCGGATATGCTTTTCTGATGGCATGTCTGCTGTCATCGTTTGCGATGGCTGATGATCTTTTTGAAAAGGAAGTTGCAAAGGAACAGGAAGCCATTAAACTCTTGCGTGAAGTGCAAAGAGGTGGTTATGATGTGGTTTCGACAGAGGAACTGAAACAATGGATTGATAATAAAAAAGATATGATCATTGTGGATACCATGCCTTATGAAGCAAGTTATGTGAAAAACCATGTTCCTGGCGCAAAGCAGTTTTTGTTTCCCATTCCGGACATGATGGAATGGGATAAAAAGGAAACCAGCGGAAAGAGCATGGATGATTATAAAGCGCTTCTTGGCAATGATATGGACAAAGTAATTGTTGTCTACTGCGGTTTTGTAAAATGCACAAGAAGCCACAATGGTGGCATGTGGGCCAAAAAGCTGGGATATAAAAATGTCTACAGATATCCTGGCGGTATTTACGCCTGGAAAGGTGCCAAGCATGATGTGGACAAAATAGAGTAATACGAATGATCAAGGAAACAAGCGCCTGTGTCATCCTTTTTTTACGTGCACCCCGGAAAGGAAAAGTAAAAACAAGACTTGCCAAAACACTGGGCGATGACACGGTGCTTGCGCTTTACAAATTTTTTGTAATAGATGTGCTGCAAGCCGTCGAACGAACCGGTTTCCCGGTAGTGATCTACTTTGACCCGGATGATGCAGAAGATGAACTCCGTAACTGGCTTGACATCTCCCACGACATGCATCCCCAGATAGGAACCGACCTGGGAGAAAAAATGGACCATGCTTTCCGGGAAACCTTTTCCTTTGGTTTTTTAAGGAGTGTGCTTATTGGCACAGACTGCCCGCATATCAGACCTGAAATTATCGAAACCGCGCAACAGAATTTGACAGAATCCGATATGGTCATTGGCCCTTCCTTTGATGGGGGGTACTATCTGATCGGCTTTAGAAAGGATACGTTTTCCCAAAGTGTATTTCAACATCTGCCATGGGGAACGGAAACCGTTTTGGAAAAAACGTTGGAAATTTGTGAAAAAAAGGGACTTTCAGTGAAAAAATTGCCTGGGTTGCAGGATATTGATACGCTGGATGACCTTAAGTCTTTCTACCGGGAGAAAAATAAGCAGCCACATACTCCTGAATATTCTGCAACGCTATCTTATCTGTCATCAATTCAGTTTCAGGCCTGAACGATTTTCCTTTCACAATTCAAACATTAAATCTGAAATTGATGATATCCCCATCCTGAACCTTGTAGGTCTTTCCTTCCAGCCTGACGGTTCCTTTCTTTCTTGCTTCCGGATAGGTCCCGGCATCCATCAGGTCCTGATAGGAAAGAACTTCTGCCCGTATGAACCCTTTTTTGATATCCGAATGAATGACTTCCGCAGCATCTACCGCATCTGTGCTTTTTTTAATTGTCCAGGCCCGGACCTCGTCTTCTCCTACTGTAAAAAATGAAATTAATCCTAAAAGATCATAAGACCTTTGAATGACACGGTCGCGAGCGGTTACCGATATATTGAACTCTTTTAAAAAATCTTCGGCCTCGCCTTCGGTCATCTGGGACAATTCCTGCTCCAGTTTTGCCTTGATGATCATCGATATGTTGTTTAAATCCGTATGGCTTGCGCCAGGCAGATTATCATCTTCATCATTATTATTAAAAAGAACGAGGACAGGTTTGGCAGATACAAATGCATAGCCTCTCAATAAGGGAGAGGAGGCGATTTCAGGATCATTTCTTAAAGGTGTTTCACTTTCAAGAAGTGTCAGACATTTATTAAGAAGCGTCATTTCATCAGGGTTGACTGGTTTTCCTCTTTTGCTGTCCAGCTCCATCCGCTCCATCCGCTTTTCGACAACCACCTGATCGGAAATAATCATTTCCTGGTCGATCGCAAGACAATCTTGAACCGGTTTCGCTTCTTCAACCCCATATTGACTGAAATTTCTTGCAACCAGGATAAACGCATCACAATCCCTTACAGATACCCACATATTTTGATCTTTTTTAATGCCTGTTTTGGCAGGAAGAAAATATTCCACCTGAGCAAAGATGGTTTTACGGGGCTTATACATCTCTGAAAGCAGATCAACACGATTATCCGGAACTTTAACGACAGCAATCCGCGATTCTCCCTTGTGGCCTTCACCCTGAATATTTCCGGTCAACGCTTCAAATACCGTTGATTTCCCTGCGCCTTCAAGTCCAATAATTCCGAGCTTCAATAGATATCCTCCTTTTAAAAAACCTGTTATTGAACGTCAATGGACGCCAGATATTCTTTTACCCCTATGGCCGCCAAGTGAAATATCCGTGACCCTGTTATGGCAACAAAAGGATTATCCATGTCCTTACAGTTTCCCGCAAATGCACCACCTATAAAGGCAGCCGGATCTCCATCTTTTCCCGCGTTATTAAGAGAACTGACATAAAAATCCAATCGGTCCCTGATGATTTGGAAATAATCAATATCCTTTCCAATCGTCAAATAGGAAACTTCTGAGATATTCTTTGAAAATTCATGGATTGATTTCCAGAATGTTTCTGCCAGTTCTGCCTTATTCTGCTGTCCGTCCATATATACGGAAATACTCCAGCCCACGCTGATAATTTTTAAAATCTGCAGTTCATAATCAAGCGATATGGTATTAATACCCTGATCATCCGGAAGTGAATCGATAATAAGCTTCAGATCTTCTCGATCAATGGCAAAAGACACCAATTGCTCGCTTGCATCCTGAATGCTTATGGGTCGCTTTTGTGATACAGCCACGTTTCCTCCTGTATGGGTCCAGCCGGATATTTTAAACCAAATCATCCGATTTTTATTTCAGGTTCCGCTGATACCTGTTCTGATGATTTTTTTCAAGCTGAATCATTTTTTTCTTTAATTCTGCGCCGCCACCGAATTGGCCAAATGAATGGTCACTCCGGATCACCCTGTGACAGGGGATCAGGACAGGAAAAGGATTTTTGGCCAGGGTATTTCCAACAAACCTGCAGGCTTTGGGCCTTCCGACGGATATGGCAATTTCCCGGTATGATCTTACTTCACCATATGGGATATCTGCCGTGGCTCTTAAAACCCCTTTCTGGGTATCGGTCATCGTTGACAAATCAAGGATTTTCCAGGGTATATCAATGGCGTATCCGTTAAAATACTTTTTGATAGCCTGGCAGGTGGCCTGGACATCCGCAGATGGTTTTTCGTCTTTTAAAAATTTGTCTCCAGATGAACGGATAAACGCCTGTGAAGGCGACCCAGGGAGATAAATGGTTTTCAATTTAAAAGTATCGTTTTTGAATACAATAACGATTTCACCAAAAGAACTGGAAAAAACATGATAAAAGAGTTGGTTGATGTCCATTTAGCGCCTCTTTCTCCAAAAAAACAGTATCTCTTGGCGAGTTGCTCTTAATAAAAGCATTTAACTATTCAGGAACCGGTATGGAATTGAACAAATAAAGGAGAGAAAGTCAACTGTTTGATTTTTTTTATGAATTTAAAATATCCCCTGGTTGATGATCTGATAAAAACCAGGGGATATAAAAAAACTTTTTGATCAAGATTCCTCGACGGTGATCGCTTCTGATTCGCAAACTTCCACACAGCTCTCGCACCCAAGGCATTCTTCCGGCTGAGCAACGCTTGATTTATCGCCATCCATTTCAAATACTTCAACGGGGCATACATCAACGCATTCTTCACAACCTGTGCATTTATCTTGGTCAACTACTGGATTATAACCCATCTTCAAAACCTCCTCATTTATAGTAATTAAATAAAGCTGACAGTTTGCCTTCGGCTATAACCGTCTGTTTTTAGTTGTTAATGAAACATAACAACAATAAATTTCAACGTTTTTTAAGCTCCCTTTCGTACAACCGGTATATTCTTATATATATTTTTTAAGGCCTGTCAATATGGTTTAAAAATAAATTTCTTATTTTTTCAAGGTTCACTCAATATAAACACACAGATTCTAATTGTTCCTGTGGATCAGGCAAATAACTGTATTCATGGATTCCTTATTATTAAGGATATTTTCAGATACAGGTGTGTGGATAGCAAGGCCTTTGTTAAAAAACCGGACAGCGCTTTCGCCTTTTACCAGATAGACCTCCAGCATCCATGTTTCCTGATTATCACCAAACACAGGCTGATGAATCTGAATATCCTCCGGGTTGGTTATGTTTCCCCTGGCCAGTTGAATCAAGGTTTCCTCAAGGACGGCATAAAATTTAGTAAAAACATCTTCATCATTATGCCCTGCGGGTATCGGGCCAACATGAAACGCGATATCCTTCAGAACCGAGAATTCCTTTAAAAAATTCACCACTTCTCTTTTATCGGTAATAAAAATTCCTGTCTCTTCCTTGCAATAAGGAAGAAGTAAGGACCATGCCATAATCCTTTCTTCAAGTTTATTTTCTTTTGACGTATCACGATCAATATCTTTCCTGTATCTATTCAATTCAGTATTATCTTCCGTGAGCCGGCATTTAATATTTTCAAAAAGCAGATGTTCCATTTCCTGGTATTTCTGCATGCCGTTTTGAAATTCATCTGACTCTATATCCAGCTCCTGGGCCAACTGAAGAATCATTCTCGCCCGCAACAGGATATCACTCTGGTTCATCTTTTCTTCCGGTTTTTGAGACGCCATGTCTTTTCCGGATTTCATGGCCTGTCTCAAATCGGCTTTGATTTTTGAGGAAGACACTTCAGTAAAAAAAGGGACTTCTCCTTTCCTTGTCTTGAAATAGGTTCGGTTTTTATCGTCAAGAGCGTTTCCCCACATCTTGAAAGAGGAAATCAAATCCTGCAGCGCTGTTTCATTTCCTTTTACAGGAGTAATGATTTCCAGAAATCCTGAAGCATATAGTGATCTCATGAAAGCCGGCAACGCCGTTTCATCAGATTGAAACACAGCTATTCTCCTGAAAAAAGAAGATATGGCTGTCTGAGTTGATTCGGAAATATATGTGAAAGGAAAATAGATCAGTTTCATGTTAGTCATCCGTTATTTTTTTTTTAATTTCAATTCTGGCGCCTCCAGATTTATGTCTCACCCAGGTCATACCGTTTAATATATTGATGATGGCCGCTGTCACCTTCTCTTCAGGGAGAGATGCATCGATCACATAAAATCTTTCTGGCTCATGCCTGGCCAGGTCAAGATACCCCTGCCTTACCTTTTCATGAAACGATAACGCCTCTTTTTCAAACCGGGTTTCTGTGTTTGTTCGTGTCCCCGCATTCACCTGCTGCCAGGCACGTTTCAAGCCGATTTCAGGCGGAAGATCAAATAATAACGTCACATCCGGTTTCAAATCCTTTAATACTATCCGATGAATACGGTTAATAATATCCGGGTGAAGTCCACGTGCGCATCCCTGATAGACGGTCGTTGCATCGTGAAACCGGTCACTGATAACTATCTTGCCGGATAAAATCGAAGGTTTGATCCGCTCTTCGATATGTTGTGCCCTGTCAGCGGCATACAAAAACAACTCTGCCATGGGATCAAGGTTTTTGTTCTCCGGATCAAGCAATATTGCCCGTATTTTTCTACCGATTTCAGTGTCTCCCGGTTCCCGTGTGACCACACAGTCTTTCCCCTTCGTTTTAAAATAATCGACCATGTGGCCGAGCTGCGTGGTTTTTCCTGAACCTTCAATTCCTTCTAACGTAATCAGCATGTTAACCCTTTTATCGTTTACACATCATCGCACGCCTAATGATAGCCTTTTAGATTTTTAACCCGCCCTGTCAAAAAGAGGTCTCGCAACAACATCTTGACTTTTTTGGACGGTTTAGCTTTTATACTGGAAATTTTTCAGGTCTTCAAGCTATTATCACCATTTGTAAATGACTCTGGGAAATCACCTTTTCAAAAGAAAAATGAGATGACAACAGATTTAATCCATAAACCGGCTAATCAGCTGAAACACGCGGCAGAATCTGCCAAAAGGCCCTTGCTGTCCGGTGTATTTTTCCTGCTGCTGGCAATTGTCATTCTTCCTCTGCGATCAGGTGCCGAAACAGAATTAAAAGACAAATCCCCTGAAACGCCCTGGCATATTAATGCAGATAAAATCGATTACAACAAGAATACCCACCTATATTCAGCTGAAGGAAATGTCATTATCACAAAAGAGAATGACCAGATTGTATCCGATAAAATCAGACTGAACAGTGACACCATGGAAACCGTAGCAACAGGAAATGTTGTCATTTCCTCCAAAGGGAACAAATTAACGGGAAGCAAGGTATCCATGGACCTTAACGCAAAAACAGGGACCATATCAGATGGCACCATATTTATTGAGGCCAATCATTATTACATTTCAGGAAAAAAAATTGAAAAAACAGGTCCGACTACCTACGAAGGCGATAGCGTATGCATAACAGCCTGTGATGGGGATAAACCGGACTGGAAAATATCCGGAAAAGATCTGGATGTGTCCATTGGCGGATATGGCAAGGTCAAACATGCTATTTTATGGCTCAAGGAGATTCCTGTTTTTTACACACCCTTTTTTATATTTCCGGTAAAACTTAAACGCCAGTCCGGATTTTTAAGTCCCCAGTTCAATTTTTCAAAAAGAAAGGGGCTTCAATATGAGCAGCCATTTTTCTGGGCGTTGAATGACAGCTCGGACATAACGGTTAACGGTCATTATATGGAAAAGCGTGGCTTTCAGACCGGTATTGAATACCGGTATGCATTGAGCACCCGTTCCAAAGGTTCCTTCCTTTACGATTTCATGGACGATCAGAAAACAGACCCGGATGGCACGGATAAAGACTGGGGATACACAGATGCAAATGATCTTGTCGCCTCCCGGCCCAATACGGAAAGATACTGGTTCAGGGCGAAGATAAATCAGGAAATGCCCGAAAACACCTTTCTCAAATTTGATCTGGATTGGGTCAGCGATCAGGACTACCTGCGGGAATTCAAGGATGGCTATACCGGATTTTCAGATACAGACGCTTATTTTACGGAAAATTTTGGTCGAAGCCTTGACCGTTATGATGACTCGATTCGAATCAACAAAATCGGCGTGAATAAAAACTGGCAAACATACAGCCTGAACGCCGGCGTTTTGTGGTATGATGACGTCCTGATCAGACGCTCCCATACGATGAACGCAGGATTACCGGTTGATCAGGATAACTATACCCTCCAGAAATTACCTTATGTCATGTTTTCCGGTCTGAAACAGAAGATCGACAACACCCCGTTTTATTATGATCTGTCTTCGGAATATACCTATTATTTCAGGAAGGATACAGACACGTCGGATGATATCGGCAAACAAATCAAACAAATGAACGATTTGCGACTGAAAGGCCATCAGCTCGATATGTATCCCAGGTTCTATCTTCCTTTAAGGTATCGCCATTATTTTTTGTTTGAACCCTCGGCCGGTTACAGGAAAACGCTCTGGTACATCGATGACATGCCTGAGAACATGGATTATCCGTATGATGTTCCCCATCATCTGGACAGGGATTATTATGATATCAAGCTTTCGCTTTCTTCAGAGATTTACCGCATCTATCCCTTCGAAATTTTTGATATCTCGAAAATCAGGCATACGGTTAAACCTGAAATAATCTGGGAATATATTCCGGATAATCATTTTGAAAAATACCCGCTCTTTGAAAAACAGGTTGAAAAAATGAATATCATAACTGTTTCATTTATCCACCTGTTTACGTCAAAATCATATGTTAAAACACAATCTGAGGAAGAGATGAGCGGCAGCGAACCTGAATTTGCCTACCGCCAGTTCTTAAGATTCATGATTGAGCAGTCTTATAATTTAAATGACAATACACCCCAGGACTGGATCGATAAAAGTGATGAATTTTCTCCCTTATACCTTGAGCTAAAATGGATGCCTTATGACATCGTATCATTTTCCGGAGATACGAGATGGTCTTACACGAAGAACAAGCTGATCTCAAAAAATATCGGGTCAACATTTTCAACCCGGCGGGGTGATTTTTTTACCCTTGAATACAGGCAAAAAGAGGATGACGTTACCCCGCTGAATTCCGGTGAATCCATAGCCGCTTCAATTAGCCTGATTCTGACGGAAAAATTATCCGTGTATTCCGAGTATGAACGGAATATTGCTGAAGGGAATTACATAAAAAGACGCCTGGGGTTTGTGTTCAGCAAACAATGCTGGGAAATCGATATCAGTTATATTGATGAAGATGAAGACCAGAAATTGGGTGTAATGGTTAATCTCAAAGGGCTTGGCGAACTTGAAACCAATTTTGCAAGCCCCTGATCCAATCGCATCCTGCGACTTGAAGAAAGACGAAAATATACAAAACAGGGACTTTATTATAAAAACAGAATCTTATTTTTTTAGGGATCGATGAAATAAGCTGTTGCTAACCCCCTTTTGATACATTATATTAGCCCGTATTTTTAAAACGTGGCAAACCATTACATTTTTAAATGAGAATAAATTCAAACGAACGATGCATCAATATTTAAAGGGGTTTGGCGGCATCAATGGTATCAAGCATCTATAAACCATCATGGTATGTTCTCCATACACGAAGCCGGTTCGAAAACGTTGTAAATGATGGTCTCTCGAAAAAATCCTTTGAGGTTTTTTTGCCCAAAGTGACGGTCAAAAGCAGAAGAAAAGACCGCAAAGTGATGCTTTCCGTACCTCTTTTTCCAGGTTATATTTTTGTAAAATCATCTCTCAAACCCAATGAACATATTGAAATAGTAAAAACGGTCGGTGCCGTTAAACTGATAGGCAACACGGAAGGGCCCGTACCTGTCAGCGACTATACCATTGAATCATTACAAATCATGGTGACATCCAATGAGCCCATAAACACCGGGGCCCGGCTACAGAATGGTGATGAGGTTATTGTCATTTACGGTCCTTTGGCAGGTGTAAAGGGACGCTTTGTCAAATACAGAGGCAATGGCAGAATAATTGTCAATATTGATGCACTTGGTCAGCATGCATCTGTGAATATCGATGAGGAGGATGTTGAGCGCCTATAGCAATTTTTATCATAAGTGCTTGACTTCTTATTCATTTACGTTTATTTTTAGATCAAATTTTTGTTTCGACAGTTAAGCAAGGAGGACATATGAATAAGCTGGAGCTCATCTCCACACTTAAAAACAGAGCCGATATTTCCAAATCGGAAGCATCTGAAATCGTTCAAATATTCTTTGATTCAATGACAGATGCATTGGGCCGGGGCGAACGCGTTGAAATTCGTGGGCTTTGCAGTTTTTTTGTTAAAAACTATAAAAGCTACACAGGAAGAAACCCGAAAACCGGCGAAAAAGTAACAATAGAGCCAAAAAAACTTCCTTTTTTCAAATGTGGAAAAGAGCTTAAGGAAAGGGTTGATTACTAACCTGTCATCCAAATTTCCGGTCAATGCTCACTATACATATTACCTGGCCTTCTTTTGTACTATTGCATGTCACGACTATTGGTGCAGGTAGTTATTTAAAAGGTAAAACAAGTCCATCGCCTTTTCAGGAAGTACCATGAACACAAGGTACCCGGGCTGAATTGACATTTTTACCTGCCTGAGCCAATTTCAAATACGTAAGTTTCTGTTCAAGAAATACAAAATGAAATTTATATCCGGAATAGCATGTTTAGAGAATTGGCATTTGATCTTGGCTTGATAAATGGTAAAAAAGCGCATAAGCTGTTGTTGTGTTACATGGCCACTCACGAGTGGCGGATATAAAAGATGCAATTAATATTATGTTTGACGATTTAATTGATCAAAAGCTGCCTGCGCAGATTCTGTCAACCCTTGTAAGAAAGGGAAATGCACCACACGCATTGCTTTTTTCAGGTATCGAGGGGGTAGGCAAGAAAAAAGCTGCCCTGACCTTTGCCATGGCAGCTAATTGTGAGTCAAACAAAGAGCCCTGTGGCGTTTGCAGGTCCTGTAAAAAAATAAAATCTGCCATTCATCCGGATATTATTGAGATCAAACCTTCCGGCAAAGTCATCAAAATTGCCCAGATTCGTGAACTGATTCATGTCCTCTCAAGAAAACCCTATGAAGCTTTAAAACGAGTGATTATTATTCACGATGCAGATGCGATAAACACAGAGGCAGGAAACGCCCTGTTAAAGGTATTAGAAGAACCACCTGACAAAACATTTTTCATTTTGATCACAACACAAAATGGCCATGTCCTTCCTACGATTGCTTCAAGATGCCAGCAAATCAAATTCAATCCGGTGTCAAAGAAAACCATCATATCCCATCTGGTGGACAAACTGGGTGTACCCGAGGAGAAAGCCCTCATCATCGCTCAAATGGCAGATGGCAACCTTCCTGAAGCAGAAAGAATGGCCGATCTCGAATCCGGAAACCATACGAACTGGCTTAGTCTCAGAGACATTATCATCAGCGGCCTGGATATATTAAACGGACAATCCACAGGGCAACTTCTTTCTTTTGCCAACAGGCTTTTCAAAAAAAAAGACCAGGTCAGCACGTTCCTTGCCATAATGAAAACCTGCTTCAGAGATATTATAATTTTTAAATATGCACCTGAAAAAATCATTTTCAGGGATTTGTCAGAAAAAATAGCCTGCATGTCGAAAACCCTTACGATTGATTCAATGCTTCAAAGAATTGAAGCGATTTACATGGCAGAACGGGCAATTCAGTCCAATGCGAACCTCAGGTTAACCCTTGAGGTATTGATGATAAGGATGTCAAGAGTGTAAACTATGCAAAAAGTTGTAGGAATCAGATTCAAACCCGCAGGGAAAATATATTATTTCAGCAGTGAAGCCTTTGTGCTGGAGACTGGCCAGAACGTGATCGTACAGACAGAACAGGGACTTGGATTTGGAACGGTGGCAACCCCGCCGGTTCCGGATGATCAGGTTCAAGCCAAAAACCCGCTTAAGAAAGTCTTCCGACTGGCAACAGAAGAAGATTTTACACAAAGAGACAAGAATGAACTTCTCGAAAAAAACGCTTTTGAACACTGTCAGGAATGTATTGCCAAGCTGAATCTTGTCATGAATCTTTTCTCGGTTGAAAGCACATTTGACGCGAACAAACTGACTTTTTTCTTCACCGCCGAAGGCCGCGTGGATTTCAGGGAACTTGTCAAGATGCTGGTCAAGGAATTCCGCGTACGAATTGAAATGCGGCAGGTGGGTATACGGAATCAGGCAAAAATGTGTGGCGGACTCGGCAGATGCGGCAGGGAATTATGTTGCTCGACATTTCTAAATAATTTTGACCCCGTATCCATAAGAATGGCGAAAGAACAAGGGCTATCCTTGAACCCGACAAAAATTTCCGGTCTATGCGGCCGTCTGATGTGCTGTCTTACCTATGAGAATGAAACCTATATGGCGTATAAGAAAAATTTTCCAAAAATCGGCAAAATCATAGAAGTGGATCAAAAGCCTGCAAAGGTCATCCGACAGGCTATCCTTAACAGGCAGTACACTGTCAAATTTGAAGACGGCACTGAAAAAGAAATTACAATAGATACACCCTAAAATAGGATCAGGACACACTAAAGATGAAACAGACAAAGGGAAAAGAACCTTTCTACATAACAACACCCATTTATTATGTTAATGCAAAACCCCATATCGGTCATGCCTATACAACCATTGCTGCTGATGTGGCATTCAGGTTTCATGAAATGAAAGGGGAAGACTCTTTTTTTCTGACAGGCACGGATGAACATGGCGATAAAATCGTGGAAGCGGCTCAAAAAGAGAATGTGGCGCCGAAAGCATATGTGGATAGAATAAGCAACCTGTTCCGCGATCTGTGGCCCCAACTCAATATCAAATACAGCCAATTCATCCGGACAACCGATCCCGGTCATATCAATATTGTAACAAGCATCCTTCAGAAAATATACGATTCCGGAGATATTTACTTTGCGGAATATGAAGGCCTATACTGTGTCGGGTGTGAGAGATTCTATCAGGAAAGAGAACTCGTCGACGGGAAATGCCCGGATCATGACAAGGCCCCGGAGCTGATCAGGGAATCCAACTACTTTTTTAAAATGAGTAAATACCAGAACTGGTTGATCGAATATATTCAAGATAACCCTGACTTTATAAGGCCTGAAGGGTATCGGAATGAAGTGCTCTCTTTTCTGAAAGAACCGCTTGAAGATCTTTGCATTTCAAGGCCAAAGTCACGGCTTGAATGGGGAATTACACTGCCGTTTGATGAAAATTATGTGACATATGTCTGGTTCGACGCACTGATCAACTATATTTCAGCACTCGATTACCCGGAAGGAGAGCTGTTCAAAACCTACTGGCCCCGTGTTCAGCATATTGTCGCAAAAGATATACTGAAACCGCATGGCATCTATTGGCCGATCATGCTCAAATCCGCGGGAATCAACCCTTATAAAAATTTGAATGTCCATGGATTCTGGAACATGGGCAAAAGCAAAATGTCAAAAAGCATCGGTAATGTCGCCGATCCTATTCTTTTAAAAGACACCTATGGTGCGGATGCTTTCAGATTTTTTCTCATGCGGGACATGGTATTCGGCCTTGATTCCAATTTCTCGGAAGACGCCGTTATACAGCGGATCAACTCAGATCTGGCAAACGACCTGGGCAACCTTTTCAGCAGGGTTGTAACGCTTGCCAACAAATACTTCGAAGGTGTCATACCGCAGCCGGACCAGGAAACTGAAAAAGAAAACGATCTTTCTCTGGCTGAGAAAGCAACTTCAAGTGTAGATGAATTTGAAAAAAATATGGCCATCTTCGCCTTCCATAAAGGGCTGATTTCCGTCTGGGAATTTATCAACCACATGAACAAGTTCATCGACCAGACCGCGCCCTGGGCACTTGCCAAAGACCCTTCATTAAGCAAAAAACTTGAAACCGTCATATACAATCTTCTGGAAGGACTGCGTGTTGTGTCCGGCCTGATATACCCTGTCATGCCCGAAACAGCCCGAAAAATGCAGGAGGGCCTGGGCCTGAATCCGGATGATCTTTTCTATGATCTCGATCTGCTTAGAAAATGGCATGTGCTGAAACCAGGCAACAAAGTCATGCCGGCAATTATTCTCTTTCCGCGAATTGAAAAAAAACCGGCGCCAAAAGAGGAGCAGACCCAAAAGAAAACTTCATCTGACATTAAACCTGAAATTTCAATAGAAGATTTTGCAAAGATCGATCTACGGGTAGGAACGGTTCTTTCTGCAGAAAAAGTCAAAAATTCAAAAAAACTTCTCAAGGTGGAAGTCGATATTGGTGAAAAAAGAACCGTTGTCGCCGGTATTTCAGAAAGCTATTCACCAGAAGAACTGGTGGGGAAACAGGTTGTTGTTGTCGCCAACCTGAAGCCTGCAAAACTTATGGGGGTCGAATCAAGAGGGATGCTTCTTGCGGCTTTCATTGAAAAAGGCTTGACATTGGCGTCATTTTATAAAAAGGTAGAGCCAGGTACACCCTTGAAATAATGCGGCTTTATAAAAATAATGGATTCCCATCCGATTATACAACTCAAATGATAAGGGGTGACACATTGCAGAAAGCCATGGAAAGACAAAACTGGCGACGATACCAGCGAACACTTAAAAAAACGGTTACCTCACGCAAAAGGGCCCGGTGGCTGGAAAAATATTCTCCTTTCTTTCCATGGGCCATGGCGATTATATTTTCGTTGTTTTTTTCTTTCAGCGGATCTTCGTGCCGGACTGGCGAGTCTCACCCGGTAACTTCTGTCGATCCGGTTCAGGTGACTCCAAAACAATTCTTGTTCAGTAAAAACGATATCAAAACGATATTCAATCAGAACACATTTATTAATCTTCAGGACAAAAATTTCAAGTTTGCCGTGGCAGATAAAATTCTCCATGTGGAAACCAGCCTCGATATGCCACTTCAGCATTACCTCCTTGACCGCATTGAAGAAGTAAAGCGTATGAAGCTTGGCAAACCAAGGTATATCGGAATTGTGGCCATCGATCCTGAAACAGGAAGAGTGCTTGCGATGACAAGCTTTGATAAAGAAGACTCCCAGAGCAATCGTTGCCTGTCAAGTGAATTCCCTGCAGCCAGTCTCTTTAAAATTGTTACCGCATCAGCGGCGATTGAATCAGGCGCCCTCAATCCGGGATCAACGCTGGAATATAACGGCGGTAAATATACATTATACCGGTCTCAACTCGATGACCGGAAAAACAGATACACAAACAGGGTCACCCTCAAGCAGTCTTTTGCTGAATCCATTAACCCCATTTTTGGTAAAATAGGGGCGAATACACTTAAAAAAGATCTGCTTTTGGAATATGCTGAGGCATTTTACTTCAACCATGATATCAACTTTGAACTGCCCCTTCCCCAAAGTTCATTTGAAGCATCCGACAATCCCTATGAGCGGGCTGAACTGGCAAGCGGCTTCAACAGACGGACACAGATCTCACCCCTGCACAGCGCCCTTTTAAGTGCGACTATTTTGAATCACGGAAAGCTTTTAGAACCCACCATCATCGATAGAATAACAAATGAACAGGGAGAGGTATTATACAAAAACGATGTAAAACTGATCAACAAGACATTATCGGAAGAAACATCTGAAGCGTTGAAATACATGATGGAAGCGACCATTAAATCCGGAACAGCAAAAAAAGCCTTTAGAGGCTGCAAAAGAGATCCTGTCCTTTCAAAGCTTTTTATTGGCGGCAAGACAGGCTCCATAAGCAACAGGCAAAATGACCTGAAGTATGACTGGTTTGCGGGATTTGCCGAAGAAAAAAATGGTTCAAAGAAAATTGCCATTGCCGTTATCGTGGCCCATGAAAAATATCTGGGACCCAGGGCCTGCAATTACGCCAAGCTTGCCATGAAAACATTCTTCCAAAATGTGTACGCCCGGACATTGCCCAAAACCAATAAAGAAGACTATCGTTCATGAACGGGTTCTAATTTCTTTGCAGTCAATCTCCCCAGTATTGTCATTGAATCTCTTAAACGCTGAGCCATTGTCCTAAATAACGGCTTTGCGGTTTCAGGATATTCTCCGATGACTTCAAGGAGCTTGTCTCCCGGATATCTTTTTACAACTGATTTTCCAGATGCTCTGATAGTCGCTGTCCTGCTGCCATTTGTAATCGCTGCGATTTCTCCAAAAAAAGTGCCCCGCTCCCGAATGACGCCCACTTTCCGCTTTCCCTTGAACACTTCAAGTTCACCTCTTACCAGTGAAAAGAAATCCTTGTCCTCTGCACCTTCATAAATAATGATTTCTCCATCTTCATAGATTTCAACCTCAGGATTGGCCAGATAGGACGGCAATATATCTTTATAAAGAACGGTGTGTTTGGTAACCTCCTCTATTGATGTCAGCCCCTCCTTTATTTTATCAAGTCCTGCCCGCCGCAAAGAAACCATACCATCCCTTATGGCAATGCGCCGCAACTGATTTTCCGGCAAGCCGCAACTGATTCCGTTTAAAATATCCTCGCTCACCTCCATCAATTCATAAAGGCCTACTCTGCCTTTATATCCTGTGCCATTACAGATCTCACATCCTTTGGGCAGATATATTTTAAGCCCCTCTTCAATCTCTTCCTTGTCATAGCCCAGATTCTGCAGGAGAATATCGGGGGTTTCCTTTTCCTTTTTACAATATGGACACAATTTTCTCACAAGCCGCTGGCTTAAAATCATGATAAGAGAAGAGGCTAACAAATATGACGGAATGCCCATATCAACCAGTCTATTGACCGTTGCGGCCGAATCATTGGTATGAAGCGTACTCAGGACTAGATGTCCAGTCATGGCAGCTTTTACAGCGATTTCAGCGGTCTCCAGATCTCTTACTTCTCCAATCATCATAATATCCGGGTCCTGCCTCAAGAATGCCTTTAGTGCCGACGCATGATTAAACCCTATGGATGAATTGACATTGACCTGGTTTATTCCTCTGATATTGAACTCCACAGGATCTTCAGAGGTCATTATATTCACATCCTCCTTGTTCAACCGGGATAAAGCTGAATAAAGCGTTGTTGTTTTACCGCTGCCTGTGGGGCCGGTGACAAGCACCATGCCATATGGCCGGGAAAGGCACCTTTTAAACGTGCGCAGAGTTTCTCCATCCAATCCCAGCTGAATCAGATCCATATTGAGGTTGGACTGATCGAGAATTCGCATGACGATTTTTTCACCATACAGGGTGGGAAGTGTTGAAACCCTTAAGTCGACATTCTTCTTTTTTCCAAAAATCATTTTTATCCTGCCATCCTGAGGCATCCTTTTTTCTTCAATTTTCAGCTTGGCCAGAACCTTGATTCTCGACGTAATTGCGTTTTTAATCGTAACCGGAAGATTCATGGATTTGAAGAGGGCGCCATCTTTCCGGCATCTCACCTGAAGCACCTTGTCATTGGGCTCGATATGGATATCACTGGCATGGTCTGTGATCGCCTGGGTCAGGATACCCCGAACCAGTTTGATGATAGGCGTGGCATTCGCACTCAATTCTTCCTTTTCTTTTGTTTCATGAGAAATTTCAAGATGATCCGTTGCCTCTGAAATAATCGAACCAAAATCTTCCACACGGGTGATCGGCAGCATCTCATCTTTTTCATCTGCATTTAGAGGTTTTAACAAATTCTCATACTCATTTTCCTCTATCCCATAATGGTTTCTGTAGGCATCGATAATTTCATTTTCCGGACAAACCCGGATCTCAAGCGTCCGTTTTGTACTGCGTTGCAACTGATCGACCGAATCCGTATCTGTGGGTTCTGCCATGGCCAGCACCAACGTATCATCGGACTTCATGGCCACAGGAAAAGCCATATGCTTTTTCATCAGATCATAGGGAAATTGCCTTGCCAATGCCTCAGTTGACTTGCCTGAAATGCGCGTCATGTGATAGCCATACTTTTTTGCAAGAATCCAGGGTACGGTTTTATCGCTGATATGCCCCAACTTTTTCAGGATGGAACTTAACTTCAGGGGATTTTCCTGACCCAGAGCCTGATCACCATTTTTGATCTGCATGGCTTCCTTCAGCTGATCCTGTGTGATGGCCCCCTCCTTTACCAGAATATGACCGATTTTATATTTACCGGCCCCTGTCTGATCCAGAAGCGTATGCTGCACAGACGTGCGCATGTTCATCGTATATTTGCCTTTGTCTTTTCCACCGGTTTTTTCATCTTTCATAATGCCCCTCTTCAACAATTGGATGTTCATATTTATCTGAATAGACTAAATGGCTTTCGATCGATATGTGTATCTTAAAGCCACAATATATATTTGATAAAATATAATTTTATTGAAGTCAAACATTATGATTCAAAAAGTTGATAAACGGATTATATCAAACCACAGCTTTGGAAGTAAAGGCATGCGTGGTTTGATTTATATGAAGGAATGGGATGGCGTCTGATCTCTGAGAAACCCAATGAACTCAACGAACCCAAGCAACCGTTAGCCCCTGACACGGGACATGAACGTACCTGTTTCCGTATTCACCTGTACCTTGTCCCCTGCGGACATATATTCAGGCACATGCACCACATGACCATTTGAAAGTGTTGCGGGTTTATTCTGATTGGTGGCCGTAGCCCCCTTGATGGCAGGTGCGGTTTCAACGATTTCCAGAATCACCGAAGACGGCAATTCAATGCAAATAGGCTGACCATCAAGCAAAAGCGCCGTGATGCCTTCCAGTCCATCTATAAGCCACTCGACCTGACCTTCCAGAGCGTCTTCAGAAAATGCATATTGTTCATAGTTTCCCGTATCCATAAAGGTATACATGGTTTGATCGCTGAAGATAAAATTAACAGAGCGCCTTTCAAGTTCCATTTCTTCAAGTGCATCATTTCCCTTGAACGTCTGGTCGAGTTTCTGTCCGCCGGGAACAGAGGTGAACCTGACTTTATAAAGTGTATTTGCACCTCTGGCAGATGGGGTCTGAACATCAATATGTTTAGCCTGATACGGCTTGTTATTTATTTCAACAATCATGCCTTTTTTTAGATTACATGCTTTGATCACGACGCATACTCCTTCTTTAAATGGTTAACACGATCATCTGCTCTCCAGTTTTTCCATCGCCATTGCCATGCGCTCACAGATGCCGGTCAAGCGATCAATTTTATCTATGAGCAATGGGGCGAGCTGATCATTGGATCGTCTTTTTATTGAATCTTTCATGAACGATTCCGGTTCAATTTCATCATTCCCGGGATCTTCGTTTTCCTGTTGTTTTTTCTTCTGGTCTTCAAGATAGCGCATCAGCACGGACTCAATAAATTCAAGGGTATCCTCTTTTCGAAAGGCGGCCAGTCTGGAAAACCTTTCCAGTGTCCCCTGCTTGACAGCAAGGCATACCTGGTCCCTCATTTTTTTCCCATCCAGAATGTCTTCCGCCTCTTTGGGGCTTGACACCACAGCTGCAGAATACCCCACAGCCATCTTGCTGGCTTTTTCGAGCTGATAGTGCCCTTCCAGTTTCTCATTTCTGCTGATATTTACAATTACACCAAGACCAGCCAACCAGAGTTTTTTCTGAGCCTTAACGAGAAGGGATTCGCTTTCAAGGGATGAGGGGTCATAATCGGTTATATCGTTCAAACAGGAAAATCCTTTTTCAAGCTTTGTGCACTCGGCATCCAATTTAACAATCAGGCTTTCCATTTCCACATTACTCATATTCTTCATGGTGATATAAAGCCTGTTTTTCTTTATATCCGTTCTGACTTCGTTTTGCATGACGGTTCCCTTTCGTTGCAACACGTTTTTACCTTTTGACCGCGTATCACACTCCTTTATTTACTGCAATATGCGAACCCTTCTTTTTTTATTGAATCATTTTAAACAGAGGCGCATGACTGGAATTAAAAAAGGGCGGATCACGTCTGATAATCGGAGAAATGGCTTTGTGTCTTTTGAAATCCCTGTCGAGAAAGGTTCTGACCTGTGCCCTGCCCCATCCTTTTGGATGCCTGAAGTCTGAATAAAGGGAAAGATCACCTTCATAAAACGGATCGATCTCAAGCATGTCTGCTTCCTTGCTGAACAGGGGAAGATTAAAAATTGCCAGATTCAAAAAATCGATTGAATTGGCATTTTTAACGGTAAACGATAAGGTATGGCGTGCCTGGGATAAATTTTCAGCAGGTGTGCCAAAAAGAAGATACACATAGGTGGCAATACCCGCTTTTTTAAGGGTAGAAAGGGCTTTTTCCGCTACCTCTATATTTATCCCTTTGTCCAGATTGTCCAGCACGCCCTGATCACCGGACTCGATTCCCAACTGAAGCATGACACATCCGGATTTCTTCAGCCCCATGCAAAAATCAAGGTCGGCAAGATGGTCTGAAATTCTTGCGAATCCATACCATGAAACGCCAGGTGGTGATTCGATAAGGGCTTTCATCAGGGAAGGGCGCAGTGCATTGTCCAGAAAATGGGTCAGAACCGGAGATGCGTGACGGGAAAGAGCGTTCAATTCGCTCAGTACAATATCTTCAGATATCGGCAGATACGAATTTTCTTCTGCGGTTTCAGGGCAAAACGAACATCGTCCCCAATAACATCCGCTTGACGTGCTGTAAGGCAAAATTAAACCTGGAGAGAAATAGTCCTTAAGAGAAAATGAACAAAAATCAGGGCAGGCAGATGAGGTTTCGGAAAAAATCCCCTTCATTTCAAGAAGGCTTTTTTCCCCCGGCCCGTTGATCAGTTGATCGACCAGGCCTTGAAACGGATTCTTCCAGTCCGGCCGACTGAGCCACGACGTCACCAGGCCACCCCCCAGAACAATTTTTGCTTTCGGGCATATTCTTTTTAAAAATCCGATCATGGCAAATGCGGTCAATGCCTGGCCCAGGTAATTCAGGGAAAATCCGATAATTTCCGGTTCTTCTTCTGACAGAAGCCCGGTCAACCGGTGTTTAAAATAGGGGTAAAACAGATTGGCTTCCGGAAACTCGGCAGAAAAAAGAAGATCCGCACTTTTTACAGGTGTCCTCATATCGTCACTGTAATTGGACAGGGAAACATGGATGTTTTTCTTCTCGCCGGCCATCAGGAGCACCCGGTTCAATTCATTGACTGCCTTTTTATATTTATCGACATTCCTGTATGTTTCCCAGGAGATCAGGTGATGGTGATTTTCCTTGATATGACGATAGGCGCGTTTAGAGAAGGTATCCAGAGGTGCCTGGGGAAGAGAAAGAAGAAAATGGAACCCCTCAATGGATGCATCAAGAATCCGTGAGTGTACATGGTGTTTCCTTAACGCTCCGGCAAGCTTAGCCATTCCGGCAGGCGGTTCGCCGGGTTTTACGATGGGAGGATGAATCAACAGCATGGTTTACAAAACAAAAAGGGCTGTGCCCAGCGTGGCACAGCCCTTTTTATGTGCTTCTTCAATGTGACCGTAAATATCAGTGACCACCGCCAAGAAGACCTGCGATTGTTGCAGCCTGAGGATGCGCATAAATAAGAATCAGCGCAATAACCAGAGCATAAATACACAGAGACTCGATCATGGCAAGACCGATCAGCATGGTAACGGTAACTTTACCGGAAGATTCCGGATTTCGTGCAATACCTTCAACGGCAGCTTTGAGGCCCATGCCCTGAGCAAGACCACAACCAAATGCTGCAACTGAAATACCAAAACCAGCTGCGGTGACGCACGCGATAAAAAAATTCAGTGCTGTTGCTTCCATTTACATTCTCCTTTTACGATTTTTTTTCAGCTTCCAATTTCCCGATTCAAAAGCCAAAATAACATTAAATATATATCAACTTAAACTAACCTAAACCGTATATAACCTTAAAAAATCAGTGTGCGTGTTCCATGGCTCCTGAGAAGTAAATAATGGACAGGAGGAAAAACACAAAGGCCTGAACAAAAGACACGAAAATACCCAAAGCCATGATCGGCAGTGGCGCAAAGAATGCTCCGGCCAGGAAGAAAAGGATCCCCAGTACCAGTTCATGCCCCATCATGTTTCCGAAAAGCCTGAAAGACAAAGACAGAATACGTGCAAGATGACCGATGATTTCAATCGGGCAGATCAATGGCGCCATCCACCAGACTGGCCCCAGAAAATGTTTCACATAGGCGGCACCATGATATTTGACGCCGATCACATGGGTAAAAACAACCACAACCAGTGCCAGTGCGGCTGTTGTGTTCAAGCTTGCCGTGGGGGGGAAAAATCCCGGTACAAGGCCAATCAGGTTGCAGACAAAGATAAACAGAAAAACAGATGCAGCCAGCGGAAAAAGCCATCTGCCCTCTTCTCCAATGGTATCGACCATGAAATTTTCGATCCCGTCCACAACCACTTCAAACAGGTTCTGCATTTTTCCGGGAACCATGGTAATGGTTTTGGCAGCCAGTGCCCCCAGAACGATTAAAAGCCCCATGATAAACCAGGCATAGACCACCTGCGGATAAAGATGGGCAAAATGGTATAAGGAACCATTCACATCAAACAGATCAACGAGAAATAAAAAAGGATGCTTCATCCTATACAGCCTCCCTACAAATTTGTTTTGTCAATTCAAGTACCGTTGCAAGAACGATACTCACAACCACCACAGAAAGCCCCAGAATGAGGCCAATAGGATCCACAATATGCTTTGAAATCAGCATAAAAATTATAAAACCGCTTATGATAAAACGGATATAATACTTGGCGATGATGACATTGTGTGAGGTGAGATTGGGCGGGGTAAGCGCGCGTTTGAGCGTACGGGAAAGAAGATGAAAATTGACGGTGACAATGAGTCCGCCGCACAATATTCCCATGAATACGTCAAACGGAAGATTCAGAAATCCCAAGGCACTGGCTATGAAAAACAGGTACCAGTTCGCACGGGTGATGAAATGTAGTAGTCGCTTCTGAATATTCAACGTCCAAATCCTTTTAAAGTCTTCCGCTTTTGTTAATGGCCCTTATAATATTACTGAAACCCGCTGCAATACCGAACCCGAGCCCGATCAATGTCAGCCAGGGATTGGTGCCAAACCGCCGGTCAAGATACACACCCAAAAAGAGCCCTATAAAAATCGAAAACGCAACCGTCAACCCCAGACTGCTGTATGACGCAAGCTCTCTTACCCAGCGAACGGTCTCTCTTTTCATCGAAAAAGATTACCTTTCAGATATTGGCCAAACAAACGCTTCGCTCAATAGAAATTTGAGTAATTATCATGGGGACCTGGACAAGTCAAGGCAAACGTGAAAATTTTTTCTTTTATGATTTCAATATGTTGTTTATCGTAAAACCCCCATTCCGCTTGTTGATACAGGGCGTTATAACCGGATATCTTCAGAATGAAACACAGGCCCGTCCAGGCAGGCATGCCGGTACGTTGCATCATCTTTCCGTCCTTGCACCGCACATGCCAGGCATGCCCCCATACCACAGGCCATCATTGTCTCGATGGAAATCTGACAGGCAATCCGGTGAGCGTCTGCAATGGCAGAAACCGCTTTCAACATGGGATGGGGGCCGCATGCGTAAATCACATCCGGTTTCTTTTCTGAAATAGCCGCTTCCATCAATTCCGTTATCAGGCCGTGATGGCCGCTGGTCCCGTCATCTGTGGAGATCCGGACAGAAAGGCCCAGGTCACCCATGTCTGCCGCACAAAGAATATCGTCAGCCGAACGGCCGCCGATGAACCCCAGGCTGTCCGTCAAGTCCGCATTTTTTTGTTTCAGGGTATCCAGAAGAAAAAGAAGGGGCGCAATCCCGATACCACCGCCTGCCATGAAAATCCGCTTAAAGGATTGTTGCCAGGAGAATCCCTTTCCAAGCGGCCCCAAAACGCTTATGTCATCCCCGGCCTTTAAGGCTGAAAAAAGCCGGGTGCTTTCCCCCACCACTTTGTAGAGAATTTCAATGGATTGAACCTTGCCGTCTTTCATATTCAACCGGTGGATGGAAAAAGGCCGTCTCAATAAGGGTGAGAATCTCTCTTTCAATCCAACCATTACAAACTGTCCGGGCAAAGACGCCTGATACCCATTTACGCACCCTATTCCCATATTAAAACAGGTTTTGGACACTGCCCGATTCCATAAAACGCTGGCATTAGTGTTCGTCATTCATTTCTCCTGACAAGATATTTCCTTTTTCCCTCAAACCGATCACGCAGGCAAGCCTTCCGGTAATCTGTTCCCCTCTGTAAGAATAAAAAAGATCCGGAAGGCATCTGGTACAGAGGCCGGCCACACTGATCTGACTATCAGTTAATCCTTCGTCTATCAATTGATCCCTGCTCATCTTCCAGAAATCAAAATGGTCTGATTCATCCCTGTATGACCATAAATGTTCCGGTATTTCTTCCCGAAAATTGACAAACTCGGAACAGCACGGACCCAGGGAGGGACCGATACCGGCCAATATGGTTTTCGGGTCACAACAAAAAGCCGTTTTCATTTCCTGAACGGTTTTCCCCAGAACGTTATTCACACTGCCACGCCAGCCGGAGTGGACATTGGCAATCACATGATTTTTATAATCATATAAAAACACGGGCTGGCAGTCAGCCACCTTGATCAACAGATCGATATCCGGCCTGTTTGTAATGAGCGCATCAGCCTCAGGCGCAATATCCTCTAAACCCTTATCATGCACAACTTTCAAGACATCTGTTCCGTGAACCTGACGAAGAGAGACAAGGGTTTTTCCACCGGTGACGGCCAGAACCGTTTTCCGGTTTTCAACAACCGCTTTTGGATCATCCCCCACATTTTCTCCCACATTCAGGCTATCGAAAGGGCTCGCACTTTTCCCTCCCTTTCTCGTGAACATGGCATGGGAGATATCCGGAAACGCCTGAAACATTTTAAACCGGAGATAAGTCAAGTCTCCTATTTGTGTCTGAACGATGTCATTTCCCGTAAACATCCGGCCGCCTCTCTTCAAGACAGGGCATCGCCTTTCTCACCCTGTCTATATCTCTTAAATCGATCTCTTTCTCAAGTATCGCCTGATCACTTTCCGTCATGGCAAGCACCTCACCGGACGGAGAGACAATCTGTGAATGGCCTGAGTATTCATTGGTGACATCCCTGCCGCGTCTGTTTGACGCAATCATAAACACCTGATTCTCGATGGCCCTGGCTTTGATCAGTGCATCCCAATGCGGGGTTCTCGGCGTTGGCCACTGGGCAGACACGAGTATCATATGCGCACCCTGTACAACCAGTTTCCGGCACAGTTCGGGAAATCTCAAATCATAACAAATCATCAGCCCGATGCGACCAATGGATGTGTTAGATAAAACAGCCCTTTCACCGCTTTTGAAAAACCGGTCTTCTCCTGCAAAAGAAAAAAGATGAACTTTCCTGTAACTGGTGGCAAGACGTCCGTCTTTTTCATGAAGATAAAGGGTGTTGTAGATACTTTTCCCCTCTTTTTCAGGGAGCGACCCTGCGATCAGCATCTGATGGGCCGATGCGATCTTCGAGAGTTTTTCAAGTATCGCCGGTGTTTTTTCGGCATGAACAGACAGATGGTCATTGTCAAACCCGCAGGACCACAACTCCGGAAGAAGAGCCAGATCAGCGCCTCTTTTTCCCAGGTCGTCGAGATATCCGCACACCTGATGAATGTTTTCGTCAACATCTCCAAATCTTATGTCCGGCTGGACAATACCTACCCTGATGCGTTTATTCTCTCCTGTCATCTGTTTCCCGTTCAAACCGTTCTTGCAAGTGTCAGTATATCCACATATCGTGCCCCGCCTTTTAACAGCACGCCGACACACTCATTGACCGTGGAACCGGTCGTATAGACATCATCCACCAGAAGCACGCGTTTGTTCCTGATATCGATCTTTCCTGAAACCTGAAACGCGCCGTTGATGTTCTTTTGCCGTTCTTTCTTTCCCAGGCCTGTTTGAGAATCCGTATATTTTTTTCGTATTAGGACATGCCGTTCGATTGATATATAAGGAAGCGCCCGGCCAAATGAAGCGGCCATCTTCTCCCAGTGTTGAATCAGAAGGTACGCCTGGTTGAATCCTCTTTCCCTGAACCGTTTGGGATGAAGCGGCACCGGAACAATCATGTCGATGTTCTGCCCCTCTGCAAATTCATGGGCATACACCATCAGGGCATACAAAAGAACCCGTGAAAGGGGCTTTGCCAGCTGAAGCTTTCCCTGATACTTGAACAGGTGAATCGCATCCAACAGACTCCCTTGAAACACACCGGCAGCCCTTGCCATTCTGTATCTGCCAGGGTTTTTCAGGCAGGCGCCGCATAACCGGTCATTCCCTTCCCGGCTTTGAAAAACCGTTCCGCACTTGATGCAAAAGGGAGATGTCACCGCCTGAAAGGTATCGAGGCAATCCTGGCACATCATCGTATCAAGGGCCATTCTGAAAACGGTTTCTATATCCGCCTGCATGAAGCCCTTGGGAAACTCGGGAAAGGAATCCTTCTTGTCTGCACCGGTGATTCTCTCCAAAAACACCCCGCACCCGAGACAAAATTCCGGGAACAGTGCAGATAAAAACCCGCTGGAAATACGGGAGAAGGCTTCCCTTCCTTTTCCCATCATTCCCTTAAATGGCACACACTGGCATATCATCGATACCTTTTTTTAACGCATCCGCTTAAAAAATCAACCGGCCTTTTTCATATTGGACACAACCGCTTTGCCGAATTCAGAGCACTTGACCTCTTTGGCACCATCGATCTGACGGGCGAGATCATAAGTGACAATTCCGGCCTTCACCGTCACTTGAAGTGCATCCCGAATAGCCGTCGACGCTTCCTTCCACCCCATATATTCAAGCATCATGGCACCGGACAGAATAAGCGAGGTGGGGTTGACCTTGTCAAGCCCGGCGTATTTGGGGGCCGTACCATGGGTGGCTTCAAATACCGCGCAGGTGTCTCCGATGTTTGCGCCTGGCGCCATGCCAAGGCCGCCGACCTGGGCGGCAAGCGCATCTGAGATATAATCGCCATTCAGGTTTGGCGTGGCAATCACACTGTATTCATCGGGTCTCAGGAGAACCTGCTGGAAGAGCATGTCTGCGATCCGGTCCTTGATGATGACTTTCCCTTCCGGCGCATTGCCATTGTACTTTTTCCAGAGTTCATCTTCCGTAATGGTCTTGTCCGCGAATTTCTCTTTGGCCACCTCATAGCCCCAGATTCGGAAAGCGCCTTCGGTAAACTTCATGATATTCCCTTTGTGCATCAGGGTAACGCTGGGCAGGTTGTTGTCAATGGCATGGGTAATGGCGCTTGCCACCAGACGTTTGGTATTTTGGGCGCTTATCGGTTTGATGCCTATCCCTGCACCTTCCGGGATGTTCGCACCCATTTCCTTTCTTAAAAACGCGACAACTTTTTCACATTCAGCACTTCCGGATGAATATTCAATACCTGCGTATACGTCCTCTGTATTTTCCCTGAAGACGATCATATCAATCTTTTCCGGGGATTTCATGGGAGAAGGCACAGGATCGATGTATTTCACCGGCCGGATACAGGCATACAGATCCAGTTTCTGCCGAATGGTCACATTCAGGCTTCGGATGCCTTTTCCCACAGGTGTGGTAAGCGGCCCCTTGATCGCGACCACATGGTCCTCAATTGTTTTGAGAGCCTTGCCTGACAGCCACTCGCCTGTTTTTTCGTATCCTTTTTCTCCGACCAGAAGCTCCAGCCAGTCAATCTTTCTTTTATCCCCATATGCAGCCTTCACCGCACCATCTATGACCATTTGCGTGGCGGCCCAGATATCCGGTCCGGTGCCGTCTCCTTCTATATAGGGAATAATCGGGCAATCCGGTACGTTTAACGTCCCGTCATCCAGTTTGGTAATTTTTTTACTTTCCATATTTAAAACTCCCTTTCTTTATAAAAAAACCAATTGAACCATTTTATTTGTCTTTTATCCGCTGCCTGAAGGCCTCATACATCACAACGGCACCTGCAACAGACGCATTAAGAGAATTGACAGTTCCACTTTGGGGAATGGAAATCACAAAATCACATTGCTTTTTCACAAGCGGCCGTAAGCCTTTTTCCTCCCCGCCCACAACAATGGCAATCGGTCCTGTCAGGTCTGTTTTATATAGCGGGTTGTCGGCATCTGCGTCAAGCCCGGCGATCCAGACCCCCAATTCCTTTAAGTCGTTTATGGTTTTCGAAAGATTCGTCGCCATGCCGATCATCGCATGCTCCATGGCGCCGGCAGACGCCTTTGACACCGCAGGTGAGGGTCGGGCGGAGCGATCCTTGGGAACGATGATGCCATTCACCCCGGCACACACGGATGTCCGTATCAGCGCCCCCAGATTGTGGGTATCGACGATACTGTCCAGAATCAGCAAAAAAGGGGGGGCGCCTTCTGACCGACATTTCAAAAAAAAACGGTCTATGGTTTCAACCGGAAACGGGCTCACGATGGCAGCGACGCCCTGATGGACCGCATTATCCGTCATCATGTCCAGTTGCGGCCGGGAAGTGGTTTCAACAGGACTATCGATCATCTTCGCTTTGTCAACGATTTCAGATCGCTCTCCGGAAATGTTTTCTCCGAGGATAAAAATTTTTTCAAATGTCCGCCGTCCGGCTGAAAGGGCCTCTTTTACGGCATGCACGCCATACAAGATCTCAGATGAGTCCTTTCCGGGCGATTCAGTTAAACGCGGATGTTTCTTTTGCTTTTTCATAACTGGAAAACACGCTTTCCCTTTTGGTACAGAACCCTTGAAAACCGCCTGATCAATTCTGCCCCTCGCGATAGGCATCAATCAGATCGGTCAGTTCCTTTATGGATCTCTCCAACTGATCGTTCACGATCACGTGATGATAAATATCACGCATGGCCATTTCTTCTTCTGCATTCTTCATCCGTTTTTCAATATCGTCACTGCTGTCTGCCGCCCGCCCGGACAGGCGCTTTCTCAAAATTTCCACAGAAGGGGGCATGATGAAAATGAGGATGCAATCGTCGTATCGGGTCTGAATCTGTGCAGCGCCCTTCACGTCCACATCAAGAAGCACATCCTTCCCCTGAAAAATATTTTTTTCGATATTGTCTCTTAAAGTCCCATAAAAGTTGCCGTGAACCTCCGCCCATTCTGCCCAGGCATCGTGGTCAATTTTTTTCTTGAACTCCGCCATTGGTAGAAAATAGTAATCCACGCCATCCTTTTCACCAGGACGGGGGAGCCTCGTTGTGGCTGAAATCGAATACACCATGTCTGGAAAACGCTCGAGAATGACTCTGCAAAGCGTTGTTTTTCCCGCGCCTGAAGGCGCTGAAATAATAAAAATGCGACCTTTCCGGGGCATGATGTCTCCTTTTTTTATTTCATGAATGACTTCAATTTAGGATTTAATGATCCTGTATTTTTCAGGGCACATCTTTGGCCTTTGATCCTTCTTTCATCATGGCATATCGCTGGGCCACGGTTTCAGACTGAATGGCCGAAAGAACCACATGATTGCTGTCCATGATAATAATGGCCCGGGTCCTTCTGCCATAGGTGGCATCGATCAGCCGTTTTTCTTCCTTGGCATCATCTTTCAGCCGTTTCATCGGCGCTGAACTGGGCGATACAATGGCCACAACCCGGTCTGCAATCACACTGCTGCCAAATCCGATATTCAAAAGATTCTGTTCCATAATTCCTCGATTCAAAAAAATATGAACGCTCTCAACATTTGTTATTCAATGTTCTGTATCTGCTCCCTGACTTTTTCCAGCTCTGATTTTACATCCACCACCAGGTGGGAGATATCCGCGTTGCCTATCTTTGACCCCATGGTATTAAACTCACGGTTAAATTCCTGAAGCAGGAAATTCAGTTTTCTGCCGCCAGGTTCATCCGATGCCACAATTCGCCTGAACTGTTTGAGATGGCTTTTTGTTCTCACGATTTCTTCCGAAATATCACTCCGGTCTGCAAGAAAAGCCGATTCCTGGGCAATCCGCTGGGGATCGATCTCTGCCATGCCGTTTGTCAATGCCTTGATCCGTTCGGACAGCCTGTCCCGATATTGTTCCAAAAGACCGGTGGCGCCTTCTTCTATCTGTCCTAAGATGGTTTCTATTTTTTCCATTCTCTGGCTGAAATCCGTTGAGAGATAATCGCCCTCCCTCGCCCGCATGGCATTCAGCTGGGATATCGCATCATCCAGGCATTCGCTTGCCACAGCCCATAGCGCATCCGAGTTATCTTCACCGGAAGCCGGCGTAATCAAATTGCCTGCATTTAAAACATGAGCAAGAGAGATGTCTTCTTTCAGACTCAAAACGGTTTTCAACTTTGAAAGTGACTGAAAATAGGCTTTTGCCTTTTCCAGATCAAGGTCAAATGACTTGCTGCCTTCAGATTCATCCTTGATGTTGACATGAAGTTCGATTCTGCCACGGGTGATCTGTTCGGCTATCTTAGTCTTTATTTTGTCCTCAAGCGCATGATACCCATGCGTGATATGAATTTTAATATCCAGATAACGGCTGTTATAGGATTTGATCTCAATCCTTACAGCAGTTGTATCTGTGGTCTTCTCAGCCCTTGAAAATGCGGTCATGCTTCTTATCATTTGTTTATCCTCTCGGTTTTGTCTCTGCCAAATCGGTCCTGCCCATTTTGAGATCAAACGCATACTTGTCCCGAACCTTATATAAGAAGGTCTGCATGGCGCTGTCCGCATAATCCGGATAGGTCCAGGGAAGGGTTTTGAATGACCCTTTCTGAAAAATCAACGTCAGATCCGCATAGATGCCTTTTCCAATATAAATACGATGGGAGAAATCCTTTCCCGTGGCAAGAACGAATCGGGCATAGAGCATATATCCCGGATCGATATTGACCTGCCGTTTACCATTGTCCATGAATGTCTGTTCGATGCTGTTTGTGAAAACTTTAATATCGGAGAGTGCCTCCTGTTCGATCAGCCGCTTAAAGGAAAATACCCTCCGGTAAAGCGGGCTTCCCATTTCATGTTCATAATATGTCGTAAAATCAAATGGGATCCACTGACTGACCAGGTCGATATCCCCATATTCGCGTGAAAAGATATCCGCCAATGATTTTACGAGATCTTTCTCTTTTGTGTATACACCAATGACCAGCTTGGCCGGTTTTGGCGCCGTTGGTATACTCATGAACGGGTCACTGCCTTTTTACATAAGTCCATAGCCCTATCCTGTTTCCAGACAATAGCCACGCCATGTCCATTTTTAATTACCCAATTGATATTGCATTCACTCAACCGGCAGCGGTTTTGCCTCATCGATCAACATGATCGGAATATCATCCCGAATTTCATAAACCAGTCTGCAGTTTTCGCAAATCAATCCATCTTCCTGCTCGGTGAGTTTTACGCTTTCCTTGCATTTCGGACAGGCTAAAATATCAAGAAGCTCCTGACTGATACTCATTTTTAATCCTTTCATACCTGTTTATCAATTTATTTCAAAGCACCCTTAAAAATCACCGTCAAAGGACGATATTTTAACATGGGACTTATATCAGACAATAATAAAGCATGCAAATCTTAACCCCTGACGATGCATAAAAACGGATTCGGACCAATTTTTTATCCACTTTCAGGGTTAACATTTGACACACGCTGTTCTTTTCTTTATGATCCCACGCCTGAAGATTTTATGGGTTGATACAGGGAAACATCATCGTTTATGGAAAAAGGGAACATCTGAAATGGCCCATGCAGCCGAAAAGACAGCTATACGTGTGTATAACCTGGTCTGGGGGGCTGCCATTCCCATCCTTCGATTAAGCAACAGAATTTCAGAAGGGTTTGACCAGAGAACCATGAAAAAAGGGCTTCCTTCGGCTGATCTGTGGATTCAGGCCGCCTCAGGTGGTGAAGCCTATCTTGCCTGGGCTATCATCAGATATCTCTCCCCGACATCCCCCTTAAAAATCCTGATGACCTCAAGTACCAGACAAGGCGTTGAAGTGCTTGAAAAAGCGTCTTTGGATGCAAGAAAAAATCCGGCTATTGACATTGCCACGTCGTATTTTCCATTTGACCGGCCGGAGATGATGAAAAGGGCATTGGCGGAAGTGGCGCCGAAACTGACGGTTCTTTTGGAACTTGAACTCTGGCCGGGCCTGCTTGCCGCACTGAAAGAAAAAAAATGCCCAACCCTTATTATAAACGGCAGGATAACTGAAAAAAGCCTAAAAAAATACATGCTCTGGGCAGATCTCTGGAAGTACCTTCGGCCAGACCAGGTGATAGCAATATCCCACGAGGATGCAGATCGTTTTAGGACCCTTTTTCAGTTCGATAAGGTGGGTGTCATGCCCAATATCAAATTTGATGAACTGGAGCCATCTGCAGAAAATGAAAAGGGAATGGATACCTCTCCCCCTCTGTTTTCCCCAAAATGCCCATCCGTGGTCCTCGGATCAGTCAGGCAGGAAGAGGAACCATTTATAAAAAAAATCATTATACGTCTGATGAAAAAAAAACCAGATACGGTTATCGGTCTGATTCCCAGACATATGCACCGGGTGATGTTCTGGAAAAATACGCTTTCAATGGCCGGTATCCCCTGGATACTCCGGTCAGGCATCAAAGCGCCCATCCAACAGGGGACTGTTATCCTGTGGGATGTGTTTGGCGAGCTTTCGATGGCCTACAACCATTTCAGGGCTGCATTTGTGGGGGGCAGTCTGGCGCCCCTGGGTGGCCAGAATTTTCTTGAACCCTTGAAATACGGCGTCAAACCCGTGATCGGCCCTTCCTGGAAAAATTTTTCATGGGTGGGAGAGGAGATCATCAAAGAAGGTCTGGTCAGAATCGGTCAGAACTGGGAGGAGGTCGCCGATATCATAATGAAAGACCTTTCAGAGCCCACAGACCGTGATACCATCAGACAAAAAGTGTCCGGCTATATCGAAAAACGAAAAGGGGGCGTCAACATAGCCTGCGATATGATCAATGCAGGGCTTGACAATGTCCGGGAAAAAACGGTAGAGAACTGATATGTCTGAACTTCCAACATGTTATGGTATCATTCCCGCCCGGTATGACTCGGAAAGATTTCCCGGAAAACCACTTGCCCTCATTCAGGGAAAACCGATGTTCTTTCATGTTTATTCCCGTGCTGCAAAATGTGAAAGACTTTCGAAGGTGATTCTGGCCACAGATGACGACAGAATCATGGCTGCCGCCAACGCTTGGGAAGTTCCCTGCGTCATGACCAGAAAGGATCATGCCAGCGGCACAGACCGGGTTCTTGAAGCAGCGGGGAAATTGAGCATTCCCGATGACGCGGTGGTGATCAATATTCAAGGAGACGAACCCGCACTTGAGCCGGATATTCTTACCCAGCTCATTCTTCCGTTTAACGATGCCAATATACAGGTCACAACACCCATAAGACCGATCGATGAAAACGAAGCAAAAAACCCGGACCGGGTGAAAGTTGTCTTTGACCGGAACCGGAAGGCCCTCTATTTTTCAAGGTCCGTCATTCCATTTCCAAGAGATCATAAAAAGAAACGCTATTATGGTCATATCGGCCTTTATGCATTTCGGATGAAAACGCTCATACAGTTCGTTAGCCTGGGGGCCAGTATTCTTGAAAAGACTGAAAAATTGGAGCAGTTAAGGCTCCTTGAAAACGGCATCCCCATCCATGTGATTGAAACCGACTATCAGAGCATCGGTGTGGACAGGCCGGAAGATATTGCTATTGTAGAGCAACTTTTTAATTTATAACGTTTTTTAATGATACAAAATGAAATTCAAAGAGCTTCTGTTATGTCAGGTCATCATACCCTTGAAGGGGCAAATTTAAAAAAGGCTTTAAAACTTCTTGATCGTGTTACAGGTTGCCTTGATAAAAGCCAGGTCAGTTACTGGCTGGAGGGGGGGACGCTGCTTGGGGTGGTTCGGGAAAACCGACTCCTGCCCTGGGACAATGACCTTGACATATCCGTAAAGGAAAATGACTACGAAAAACTCATTCAATGTATTCCAAAGATTAAGAAACTGGGGTACAGGGTCAAAACCAAATCCTTTGAAAAAGATGACCCGCCTTTTAATAAGGATAAAATCAGAATTATTAAAGTGCGCTCGCGTCGGTTTTTCTTTTTCAGAGGAAAAGTCTGCCTTGATATATTTATCAAATTCAGGAAGGATGAGATCTATTACTGGCGGGTTAAAGACACCAAAAAATCTGTTCCGGCAGAATTTTATAATGAATTGGTGACCTGGCCCTTTAATCATAAAACCTATTTTGTTCCAAAGGATTATGATGGTTACCTCACCTACAGGTATGGAAACTGGCGAATTCCTGTTAAGGAATGGGATACATTTTCTGACGATAAGGCACTTAATTAAAAGGAAATATGATGAATCTAATTATTCTAGCTGCAGGAACAGGACAAAGACTATTTCCACTGACAAAAGATACCCCAAAATCCCTTATCAATCTTGGCGATGGCACAACCCTTCTGGCGAGACAAATCAACAATGCCGTCCAAAGTGACAGAATCAACAGAATTTACATTATTACCGGCTACAAAAGTCATAAAATTGAGGAACATATTGTTCAATACCAGTCACGCATTCCCATAGAGATCCTATTCAACCCCTATTACGATATATCGAACAACCTTTTTTCATTGTGGTGTGCCTATCATATTATGGAACAGGATGATTTTATCATTTCAAATGGTGATAATATTTACAAAAGTCACGTTTATCCCAAAATAACAGATATAAAAAAAGATACGATCCAGCTTACCGTGGACCGAAAAGACCATTACGATCATGACGACATGAAAGTAACGCTTGATAATGGCAGAGTGACTCGGGTTTCAAAAGAAATACTTTCTGATTCTGCACATGCTGAATCCGTTGGTCTTGTCCTGATTCAAGGAGAAAAGAACAGGAAACTCATCAGAAACAAAATTCTATCTATGGTAAAACACAAGGAAAATATGCAAAAATTCTGGCTTGAGATATTTAACGAACTGATATTTGATCATATCAACATCGATGTATGTGAAATTGGTGAGAACGATTGGGGAGAGATTGACTATCATCCTGATATCCGTCAAATTCAGCAGGAAATAAGCAAAAACCTGTTTTAACAAAGCCATTTAAAAATATGCATGAACTTTGGTAAAAAGATGCCACTTAAACGCCTTATGCCAGATTTTAAAAAATTGACCTCAGAAAAACTGTTCTGGATAATCGCTTTTTCCTTCCCCTTATGTTTAAATGCAATTAATCATTGGGGCAGCGGACTTTTTGCCTCCATTTTCGTTCTGTCCCTATTTCTTATCGAGCTAAAATCCCCCCAGCTTGAAACCCACGAAAAGCTTTTGTGCTTGGGCTTTGTCATCGTTCTGGCAGCAACCAGTCTGAGCCTGATGAACGGCCAGGATCTTCACCGGGGATTAAAAAGAATTGGAAAACTTCAATATCTCATATTATTTATCCCTGTTTATATTGTCATGAGAAAGAGAGATATCGATATCTCAACCCCATTTTTATATGGCATCATCGTTTCCGGTCCCACGATGATGGTGATATCTGTCCTGCAGGTGTTTGGTTCAAATTTGAACCGTGCCCTTGGTGGCTATAATGAACTTGTTTTCGGTTCAGTTGCCATGATTTTTACCATGATTGTCACCGCAGCCATTTTCACCAAACACTCTTCAAAAACATTAAAAATTCTTTTAGGTGTTTCCGGTTTTTCAACAATATATGCATGCGTTTTGTCTGGCACCCGAGGGGCGCTGATCGCCCTTCCGCTTGTGATGGTATTTCAGATTGCCATGCTCCGTGCCTCATTTCAAAAAAAGAGCCTATACCTGCTGGGCATGATCCTTTTTATTTCCCTTTCATGCGCCGGGTCCTATTTTTCACATGGAATGATAAGAAACCGCTCCTTTCAGGCATTTCAGGATCTCAGTCAATTTATCGATCAATCCAATAAAGACACTTCTGTTGCATGGCGGCTCCTCATGTGGGAAGATGCAATAAAAATATGGAAAAAACATCCCTTCATCGGCACAGGTCTGGGTGACTTCAGAAATGACGTCGAGGAGATGATGGAAAAAAACGAATCCGATCTTTCCAAGTCCTGGAAACATGCCCATAATTTTTATCTGGAATATCTGGCCACAACAGGCATTGTGGGATTTCTTGCGACAACGCTCATACTTCTTGTCTGGCCATTTTATTTATTCCATAGAAAATGGAAACTTTATGCTGGCACGAATACCGATTTTGCATCCCTCGCCGGCATGTCGACGATCTTGACTTTTTCCTTGATCGGCGTCACATGGTACTGGCCGGCACGATCGCCTATGGTGATCACTTATGTTTTCTGTCTACTCATTTTCCTGACAGCCAGTCATATAGAAAGAAAAAACGTCTAAAAAAGGCGAAAATCCATGAGAGTAGTGTTTGATGTTCCCCAGCTTTATTACCTGCCACAATACCTTCCTGTGTGGCATGAACTCAAATCCCGGAATGCTGAAGGGGTATTTGTGTTTTATCCCGATCCGGACATGGGAGATATTTTAAAAAAAGTGGCTCAGGTCGAGGAGCTGCCTGTCAAATGGGTTTCGGATAATCATGAGGCACTTCACATTTTTAAGGAAGAATCCCCTGACTGGGTTATATTTGGGAACAGTTTCCCCTGTCTTGGCCAAATTCCCGGTCATATTCGCTCAGCCATGCTCTATCACGGTGCGGGCGTCAAAGCCTGCTATTTTGATGAAGAACTGATGAACATGACCGTTCGATTTGTAGAAGGCAAGTACCGGTATGAAAAACTGTCAAGGCTTTACCCTGATGCAACCATAGAAAGTGTAGGATTTGCCAAATTGGACCCTTTGTTTTTGCCGGACAAGCGAAAGAAAATCCAGTTTAATCTTGAGCAAAATGGTCTTGATACATCAAAACCGACAATTTTATATGCCCCGACATTCTACCCGAGTTCAATCGAACTGATGGCAGACGACTGGCCCCTGCAATTCAGCGAATATAATCTCATTGTCAAACCCCACTTTTTCACCGTCAGCAAAAAAAAATATCACAACCAGAGACGAAAAATCGAACGCTGGAAAAATTACGAAAACACCTATATCGCCAAACCGGAAGACTACTCCCTTCTGCCTTTCATGGCGGTTTCAGATCTTCTGATCAGCGAAGCATCTTCCGCTTTTTTTGAATTTGCAGCCCTTGACAAACCGATTGTCTGGTGCGATTTTCTGAAACTCAGGATGGGGTATAAGGGACTGTTCAAATTCAGGTTCAACAAAAGAATGGATGCCGATATCGACAAATACCGGGATATTGGAATGCATGCAGAAAAATACAAACACCTGAAAAAAGCCGTCGATTCCCAAATTACCCATCCTGACCAGTTCAAGACAAACAGAGAACGCTTCGTAAAAGAACTTATCGGTGAATCAGACGGCAGAACCGCCAAGAGAATCGTTGATTATCTGTATTCAAAAGGATATGAATGAACATTTAAAAAACAATCACAGGGAATAGAGACTCAAATGAAAATCGTTATACTGGCAGCAGGAATTGGTTCAAGGCTCGGTTCCCCCCTGCCGAAGCCACTGACACTTCTTAAAAACGGGAAAAGCATTCTTCAACACCAGGTTGATAATCTCAGCACATCGTTTTCTGTCCATGATATCAATGTTGTTGTTGGTTTTAAAAAAGACCTGATCATGGAAGCTTTCCCGGATCTCACCTATATTTATAATCAGAATTTTGATCAGACCAATACATCTCAAAGTCTTCTGAAAGCCCTGAAAAAATACCAAGATCAGGGCGTTTTATGGCTGAATGGCGATGTGGTGTTTGATAGCAAAATCATCAAAAAAATTACGTCATATATCCATCAAAACAAATCTTTTGTTTGCGTTAACCGGGAGAAAGTGGGTGATGAAGAAGTGAAATACACGGTTGATGACAAAGGAAATATCATGGAATTATCCAAAACGGTCAAGAATGCCTTGGGGGAGGCCATTGGCATCAACTACATCGCATCACATGATATAAAAGCGTTTATCCGTTTCCTTGAGGTATGCCATGCCGGGGATTATTTTGAAAGAGGCCTGGAACTTGCCATCTTGAATGAAGGGATAGAAATTGAACCGGTTGACATTTCCGAATTCGATTGCATGGAAATCGATTTTCAGGATGATCTGAACAAAGCAAATTCTTTTATCAAATAGCAATCTCTATTTATCGGCAATTATTTTGAAACCATTTAAGTGCAATGTATCGCCAAATCTCCTTTTTTCATTTTTAGTCCTTATAAACCTTCCTGGAACTTGTCATCCCAAACAAAGGGATTGAAATCGCCCTGTTTATTTTCCGATTTTTTCTTTGTTAAAATACTTATAATAGGTATTTTTAATTTTCATAAGGCTTCTTCGCCATCGCCTAAATATATATGATGAAAATATAAGCCATAAATAAGGTATATTTTCATATCTTTTATAAAAATCGACGATGGCTTGTGCCTGACGTTCTGTTGCCTGACCATCAGGTTTGTATACTGTATAATGAAATATCTGATTTCTGATTTCACCATATTTGTCAAATGCAAGATTATCCTTTACATTTTTCAAAATATCTTCACTCTTGGAAATGACGTCTCCAGCCTGCCAGGCATAGGTGTTTGATCGAATGTCCTTTGATATTCGATAATGATCAGGCGAGGGGTTGGCAAATATCATGGGCCGATTAAAATGAAACCACTCGTAACAGGCGGTAGATATGTCTGAAATCATGATATCCGATTGAGCCATATAGGGGAGGATGTTATCATCATAAATAACTTTAACACATGATTCAGCATCCAGTTCTCCGATCAGTTCTTCTATTTGATCATAGATATCGCCTTTTTTTCTATAAATACGACTATGATATTTAACAATCAAGTTATAGTCTTTATGGAGCTTTGTAATAATTTCCTTACCCCACAACTCTAAGGAACTTTCTCCATAACGAGAGAATTTGACAATTTTAAAACTGGCATTCTGGCTTATCCACGTAGGTGCATAAAGGATAGTCTTTTTGCTATTATTAAAGATAGGCGTATAGTCAAGCGTGTTATTGATCAAAGGATCAAATTTTGGATAGCCCACGATATGCCATTCAGGAATTGATTTAAGATAGCCGGATTCTTCGACTTTATCTTTGGTCTTTTCGCCAGGAAAAAGCACCAAGTCATACCCAAGAATTTTTAACGACTCCACATAATTTTTATCGGAAAGGCCACCATGAAAAATTTCAACGGCCTTGCCTCGAAAAAGCATATGGTAACTCGGATAAATCATAACCCGTATACCACGTTGGACAATTGCACGGTGAATATCGCTCCTGGATTCGCTGAAATACACATCAAGATTCATATGTATATATTTGGTCTTCAAAAAATCATAAACTTCTCGATTATTAGTAAAAACAATTCCTCCAAGGTGGGGGTATAAACGAACTACCGGCGGAATATGCTGAATATCAGTAACGATATAGTAACCAATTTTATATTTTTTATTCATAACCATCCTTGAATGATAGCGCCTTTCTGATACCCTTAAAATGACAATATGTTTTTTTATTTTATCTAATAGGCACCAGCATTTTATATAAGTTTTTGAAAACATCGTTTTTTTAATTGTTTGTCAATCCTTTTTTGATAGAATGCCACTTTAAATATCAATCATTGAAAAGAAGCGTAATTTTAATTAAACAAGGAGCTGGAAAATGCCAAAAATAAAAGTAGCAGCCATACAGATGGTCGGACGAACCGGGGATGTTTCCTACAACCTTGCCCACATCCGTGAACTGGCTGAAGCGGCAATCAAGGAAAATGCCAAGGTGATTGCGCTTCCGGAATTTTTCACGACCACCATCGTTTATGATAAGCGCGTTTTCAAGAGTTCTCTGCCACCTGACAATCCGGCTATAGAGCTTCTGCGGAAACTGGCCCGGGAGAATGAGGTCCTGATCGGAGGCTCCTATCTTGAAATGCGTCATGGCGATGTTTTTAACACCTATGTGCTGGTTAAACCGGATGGAAGCGTTTCCAAACATGACAAAGATTTACCAACCATGGTGGAAAACGCCTTTTATATCGGCGGAAACGATGACGGGATACACGCGACAAGCATGGGACGCGTGGGGACAGCCGTATGCTGGGAGACTATTCGGAAAAAAACCGTCATGCGACTCAAAGAAAAAGTGGATTTTCTGATGACCGGTAGCCACTGGTGGAGCCCGCCTGAAAAATGGTATATCCTGAACGGCTTTTTTGAAAAAATGGCCCGGTCAAACCGGGAATACATGGCTGCCGCCCCTGCCGAACTGGCCCGGATTTTAGGTGTGCCCAATCTTCATGCCAGCCATGCCGGAAGAATAGACGGACGAATCCTCCTTCTTCCCACAGATAAATTCACCGGGAGGTTCAACGGCGTGCTGCTGGGAGAAACCCAGATTGTGGATAACACGGGGGCGGTGCTGAAGAGGATGAAACAAGAAGACGGCGCCGGATTTGTGACAGCCGATCTTGACCTTTCTCCTTCCGCACAGACACTGGAAGAACCGGAAAGATTCTGGATTCCAAGGCTTGAGATGCGGTTTCGCTTTTTCTGGCACCAGCAGAACTGGTGCGGGAAAGCCATGTACAAACATGCAAAAAAAAATAAATGGTTGCAGACATATCGCTTCGACAATAATGAGTAGAGGGTAGAGTCATTTAACAACAAATGATTCTACCCTTTTCAAACAAAACGGTTGTGATGTACTTCCATATTCCGGTCAGGACGGAACTGTCTCCTTTTGATCCTTCTGCAACAGTTTTTGGGTTGCCATGATTTCTTCAGCAGTCACACCTTTCCTGAGCTTCTCCATGTCAGTCATGACTCTGGCAAAGCGAACGCCCTCTGCTGCGCTGATCCATGAAAGCTGCAGCCGCTCAGGACGGATTCCTTTTTTCTCCATTTTTTTACGAACTTTATCGATTCGCTTTTCAGTCCAGTGATTGGCGTTGATATAGTGGCAATCCCCGATATGGCAACCACTGACCAGAACGACCGGCGCTCCTTTTTCAAAAGCATGCCAGATGAATTTTTCATCCACACGGCCCGAGCACATGGTGCGGATCAGACGGACATTGGACGGATACTGCAGGCGTGACACCCCGGCATAATCGGCTCCTGCATAGGAACACCAGTTGCAGGCAAATGTCAGCACTTTTTCCGATGCGTTTTCGGTCAGCATGACATCCACCTGACTCAAAATCTGATTGTCCGTAAAATGGTTCATGACAATGGCCCCGAATGCGCATTCAGCGGCACAGGTACCACAACCGGCGCAGGCGGCGCTGTTGACTTTGGCAGGACTTTTCTTCTTGGCATCCATGGTAATGGCGCCATAGGGGCAGACCTCGACGCATTTGCCACAGGACTTGCAGTGCTGTTCCATAATCATGGATGTAATCGGTTCGGTGGTGATCAGTCCTTTGTGCATCAGGCGTATGGCCCGCGCCGCGGCAGCTGATCCTTGGGTGACGCTTTCCTTGATGTCCTTGGGTCCTTCAGCGCAACCGGCGTAAAAGATACCCCGCGTGGCTGCGTCCACCGGCTGCAGTTTGGGATGGGCTTCCAGGTAGAACCCGTCCGACGTGAGTTGAAGCCCAAGCATCTCCTGAAGTTTCTGTGTTCCTGAAGCGGGTTTGACACCGATTGATAGCACCAGCAGATCCATATCATGAAACTCGACTTTACCGCTGACCGTGTTTTCCACAGCCACTCTCATATCGCCGTTTTCGAGTTCTTCCACCATGCCGGGAAGGCCACGCACATACTTCACCCCCAGCTGACGGCTGCGGTTGTACAAATCTTCAAAACCCTTTCCAAATGCCCGGATATCGATATAGAACACTTTTATTTCCATATCCGGATCATGTTCTTTAAGGACCAGTGTACTCTTTATGGTGTTCATGCAGCAGATGTTGGAACAGTAGGTGCCCCCTTTTCGTTTTGAACGGGACCCCACGCATTGAATGAAGCCTACTGACGACGGATGTTTACGGTCCTTGGGGCGAATCAGGGTGCCCTGGGTGGGGCCGCCGGCATTGACCAGCCGTTCGAACTCCAGGCTGGTGACCACATTTTCAAAACGGGTATAGCCGTATTCATCCATCTGCGTCGGATCGTAAGGTTCCAAGCCGGTGGCCACCACGATTGAACCGGCCTTGACCTGGATCTCCTGGTCGGACATGTGAAAATCGATACATTTTTTGTCGCACACATCCAGGCATTTGGAGCATCCCCGGCCCATACACTCGTTCATGTTGATGGCATAGGCTGATGGAACCGCCTGTGGAAACGGAATATAAATCGCCCTGCGGGACGACAGCCCCATGTTAAATTCATCGGGAAACACCACCGGACAAACCTTGGCGCATTCACCGCAGGACGTACAGGATGTTTCATCCACATGGCGCGCCCGTTTGACGATGTTGATGGTAAAATTACCCACATAACCGGAAACGCCGGTCACTTCGCTTAAGGTATGAAGTGTTATGTTGGGATGCCGACCGGCATCCGCCATTTTGGGCCCCAAAATTCAGATGGAACAGTCCATGGTGGGAAAGGTCTTGTCCAGCTGTGCCATGGTTCCCCCAATGGAAGGCGTCTTTTCAACCAGAACCACCTCATAACCGTTGTCAGCCAGGTCCAGAGCCGCCTGAATACCGGCCACGCCACCGCCGATGACCAAGGTACGCTTGGTGAGGGGCAGGATTTCTTCAAAAAGCGGGGTCAGCAGCCGAACCCGCGCCACAGACATGTGCACCAGATCCAGGGCTTTGGCCGTTGCCTCAGGTTTGGCGTTCATATGCACCCAGCTGCACTGTTCCCTCAGGTTGGCCATTTCCATCAGATACGGGTTAAGGCCTGCCTGAAGCATCATCTGACGGAATGTGGGCTCATGAAGCCTCGGTGAGCATGAGGCCACGACGATCCGGTCCAGGCCGTGCTCTTTGATATCGTCTTTGATGGTCATCTGCCCCGGCTCTGAACAGGCATATGTAATTTCTCTGGACACAATCACATCAGCGATCTCCCCGGCATGCCGGGCCACACGCTGGCAGTCCACGGTCTGGGCGATGTTCAATCCGCAACGGCAGACATAAACGCCGATGCGGGCAACGTTCTCATGATTTTCGGTTACAAAGGTGTTCATCATCATTTTATTTCCTTGGTACTTTGACAGCCATTTTTTCCGGTCATGGCTAATCGTAATAAATGGTCTTTGCAATCAGCGTGGTCAGATCGACCATTTCCATTTTCAGTTCTTCTCCCAGAAACGGATCTTCCATGGCGCAACGCAGATGAATCTGGCATTTGGGGCACGAGGTCACCATAAGATCACTCCCCGTCTCCTTTGCCTGACGGATACGTTTGACCTGCAAGGCCTTGCTGTGGGCATCACAGCCTGTCCAGGCACAATTGCCGCAACAAAGGGCTGACTGGCCGGCATCTTTCATTTCCGAAAAATTCTTTACAGAAAGGCGCCGAACCAGTTTGCGCGGCAGCTCCCGCACATTTTCCATCCGGTTGAGCCGACAGGCATCCTGATAGGTGATCTTTCTGTCCAGCTGTTTGAAGTTCACCGCGCCTTTATCGATTTCTTTTTCAAGAAAGTCATACAGGTGGGTCACGGTAAAAGCAGGAGAAAGCCCCTGCAGCACGTATTGTGTCGAAAGGGTTTGATAGCACTCGGGGCAGGCCGTAATCACGGTTTTCACACCCAGATCCTGGATCATCTCCACATTCAGTTTGGCCAGCCTCATAAAATTCACACGGTCACCGGACCAGAGCAGATCATGGCCGCAACACCTCTCTGACGGAAGAAGCCTTGGCTGAACATCGAAAAAATTGAGAAGCCTCAGGCTGTCCGCAATGATATCTCTGGTCTGAACCTTCTGATGCCGCCTGAAAAAAACATCAAAATACGGTGCACAGCCGCCGAAAAACAAAATGGGACTCTGATCATCCAGACGGATGTCATCGGGCAGCCAATCCCAGCGTGATGTCTTGAGTGCCGGAGAAGTCATGGTCCGCATGAGGGACTGAAAAAAACCGCCATGGGGCTGCCGGCCGCTTTCCATGCCATCAGCCTGAAAAAGAACGCCGCGCATATCCCGGACAAATTCCGGAAAATTGACATCTGACGGGCACCTCTCAAAGCAAATACCGCAGGTAAGACATGCCTGAAGGTCTTTGTAAATCTGCTCCCTGTTACCATTGCCCTGGATAATGCTGTTTACCAGAGTTCGGGGAGAATAGGATTTTCCGCTAAGGGCAAGGGGGCAGGAAGCCGTACATTTGCCGCAATCCTGGCAGCTGTAGGCGTCATGCCTGGTCAGAACCTGCTGAACCGTTTCCGGGGGCATATCCTGGGATGTGGGCTGAACCGGGGATACCGGGCTTTTACCAAGCATCTTGATCTGTTGACAGAAATCCGCCAGAAAATCCTTAAGGGCTGTGCTTTCATCCGGAAGAAAAGTGGCCAGCCGCATGCGCTCCTGTCCCATTCCCAGAAGCTCAAGAATGCTTCGAGTATCTATTGTATTGTTTTCGGCGGTGTCCGTGCCGCTGCCATAACGACAGGCTCCGGAGCAACATCCCACAATGGCAACACCATCGGCACCCATCTCAAAGGCCTTGAACAGGATGGCCTTGCTGATTCTGCCCGTGCACGGAATACTCACCATCTTGATTTCCGAAGGAATCTGATAACCATTGTCCTGAAGACCCTGATACGCGGCATGAGGGCCCCAGTTACATAAAAACAGAATAATTTTATAATTCTCCATGTTCATCTCTTATAAAGGCTGTCCATCACCATCATTCCTGAAGCAGAATCTCCTCCAGGGTTTGTTCAAAAAAGGACTGGTCGCGATACGGGCTGTCGGCCGCACATGTGGGACAGACCGATGTGCAATTGCCACATCCCTTGCAAAATGCCTCATCCACCACCGCGTGCCATCCACCCAGACCGTTTTCCATCATGGTCACCGCCTGGAAGGGGCATATGGCCGAGCAGCGCCCACAGCCACGACAGCGTTCCGAATCGATAACGACGGTGTATCCTTTGCTTCTTCTCGGCCCGCGGGGCATTACGGCTGCCGCCAGAATAGCCGCCGCCTCTCCCTTCTCATTACCGGGCATGCGAATACCTGGCGGATTGGCCAGAAACAGGCCCGATATGGAGGTCATGCCCGGATAAAAATAGGGAACCCCGCCAACCCCTTTTTGCTGCATGCTGCTTGCGATTGGCTGTCCGGCCAGCCCCTCCTGGTGGATATAGCAGATCTGCTGCCGGGAGCGTTCCCCCAGTATGACCGTACCCACCCGAAGGCTCTGCTGGTAGTCGCCGGTCTTCATATCTATCTTAAAATCCCCCAGAGTGCCGCTCAACTGATTTACTTTGGCATCCATAAAACAATGGATGTTGGGTTGTTCGGTCAATTCTGACGGAACCGGATCGCTGTTTGAAAACATAAAAACGTCCATACCGGTTCGGGAAAGCGTCAGCGCCGCCTCAACTGCGGCCTCAGAGACACCAATCACGGCTGCGGCAAAATTATAATTTCTTACCGGCGCGGCAAAAGGCCTGAGACTTTTGGTCAGACTCACCGAACGTTTAAGCAGCCCCTTGAATTTTTTCAGTGCCTGATCCGGTTCTTTTTTCAAAAGACTCAGGGCTTCGCCCCGGATATTTCTGGTGACCACCATGGCCCGGCTGATGCCGCTTGCGGAAAAAATGGCCTGTTTCAGGCGACTTCTCTGGTCGGTACAGGCGCTGCAGATAAAATCAAGAGAACAGCAGACGCAAGCCCCCAATACCATCCGTGTGATGCCTTTATCCCGAACCTGTTTCACGATGGAAGCCGAGCCTTCGGGCGTGCAGGCCGAGGTCATCACTTCGGTATGCACCACATTCCTGACGGCGCCCAGGCTCGCCACATACGTATCCATGGCCGGCAGCCATCCCAGGGAGTGGTTGCAGTTGCAGACAAAGACGCCGATACGATCCGGATCACCGGGAGCTGGTTCCTGGGGTGAAAAAGAAACCCCATAGCCTTTCTGCATGGGATAAGCGCCGCCCAGAAGAACCATGGCCCGGGCTGCGGCGGCAAAACCGCTCAGAACCATGGCATGGATATCGGTCTGGGAAGATTTGCCCCCATAGGTGCGGATGACGTCTTCTCCCCGTATGGTTGGTGCCAGATTCGGGTCGGCGATGATCAGCACGCCGGCATGTTCCACAGTCGACTGTTCAGTTTCATCATGATGAATGGCTTTTATAGTATTGCAGACATCCAGGCACTGCAAACATTCCGCGCAGACACCGCACTGAAGGCATCTTTGGGCTTCATAAGCCACATCCGCCTCGGAAAGCCCCAGAGCCACTTCGGAGAAGTTCTCCTGGCGGTTTACGGGCCGTTTTTCCGGCATGGGCGTTCGTTTCTGAACGGCCGCATGTGGGCCGATTTCAGGGAATTCTTTATCTACAGGGCGCGTCGTTAAATTTGGTACAGGAATCCGGCACAGGTTTTTTAATATCTGATCGGCCGCTCCCTTTCCGGCAGCCATGGCCTGAACCACCGTGGAGGGTCCGCTTACCACGTCTCCTGCCGCATACACGCCGGCCAAACTGGTCTGACAATCTTCATTTACGGAAATATAGCCAAAACCGTTCACTTGAAGACCGTCTTCCGGCAATTCCGGATTGGATTGTCCGATGGCCACAAAGGCCTTGTCAACTTCCAGGGTGAAAGGTTTTTCATCTTCCCGCAAAACCGGCCAGGCTATTCCCTTGGCATCAGGGGTTCCCGGTCGGGTAGGGTGACATCTGAGATGTCTCAATACAAGGTTATCTCCTTCAAAAGCCGTCACCTGGGTCTGGTCCAGGATGACAACCCCTTCTTCCAGAGCGCCCTTGATCTCTTCGGCGTCGGCCGGAATCTGATCTTTTGCAAACCAGGATACCAGCAAAACCTGGGCACCCAGGCGGGCAAGGGTTCTGGCCAGATCAAATGCAGCATTGCCATCTCCAATGACAGCTACCTTCTGGTTCAGGCGCGTTATCTGCTCTCGGTAGAAACGGCTCAAAAACGACAGGCAGCCTTCAACCCCCTCCAGCTCTTCGCCTTCTGCCCCCAGTTTCCGATCCTTCCAGGAACCGGTAGTGACGAGCACGGCATCATGACTTTTCCGAATCTCTGCCAGATCCGCCCCCAGATTCACCGGACGGGACAGGACAAAAGATACACCCAATTTTTCGATATAGGCCAGTTCGGTATCGAGAATTTCCCGGGGCAGACGGTGGGCACCAATGCCATAACGAAGCAGACCGCCGGGCTTTTCTTCTTTTTCAAAGACGCTCACCTGACAGCCGGCTTTGGCCATCTGGGCAGCTGCGGCCAGTCCGGCCGGGCCGGAACCGATAACAGCCACCTTTTCCGTACGATTTTTTCTTTCAGCAGGCAGTTTGACATCTTCCGGATGCAGGGTTTCATAGTCGGCCAGAAACCGCTTGATGGCACGGATGGAGACAGCTTCATCCAGCTGTTCCCGACGGCATTCTGTCTCGCAAGGGTGGGTGCAGATGCGTCCGCACACACCGGGAAGAATGTTATTTTCCCGGATCAGTGCCAATGCCTCAGCATATTTCCCGGCTTTGGCCAGAGCGATATACCCTTGTGCATTCACCCCAAGCGGGCAGTTTGCCCGGCAAAGCGGCATACGCCGTTTGTCGATGACCGGTCGTCCGGGCAGGCTGAAACGGCCGTGATACTGAACGGCCTTATCCCCCTCTCCATTGATTTCAATCGGACAAATCTCCTGGCACCGGCCGCATAAAATACATTTTTCCGCATCCACAAACGTCTGCAACCGGGTCAATCTCACACTGAAGCCCTGGGGATTATGCTTGATCCCGTCCACCCGTGCCGGCAATACACATTTGATCCGGGGGTTTCTAAGGATACGGATCAGTCCGGGACGGTGGGCGAAATTAAAGGATGTTCCGTTTTGAAGCCGCCATTTATCCTGGGCCAGTTTTTCATCCAGGTCAACGTCTGCATCCACGAGAGTTACGGAAATGCCCAGTTCCCCCAGTTTATTGGTGGCGGCGATACCTGCCGGTGTTGCGCCAAGCACGAGTACCGTCTGTAATCGGTCTTTTAAGGATTTCATGACGTGACTCCTATCTGACCTGTGGCTTTCTTTTCTTTTCCTTTCAATTTGGACACGCCATACTCAAATCCTTTGGTAAAGGCTTTGAGATTCATCTCTTCGGTGCCTTTGGGTACGGAAGATTGCACGGCTTCCTGGGCAGCTGCCTTTGAAACCAGGGCGGTAATCGCCGTGACAAATCCCAGCATGATAATGTTGGCCATCATTTTCCGGCCAAGCTCCTCGGCCATTCGGGTGGCCGGGATATCGAAGAACTCTCGGCAGCCGTCCGGCGTCACCAGGTCCCTGTCTGTAATGAGATATCCCTCTGGCTTGAGCTGATCCTTATATTTCTCATAGGCCGACTGGGACATGCAGATCAGCGCATCAGCGGTTTTGACATAGGGATACTGAATGATCCGGTTGGAGATGATCACCTGGGCGCAACAGGCTCCCCCTCTGGATTCAGGTCCGTAAGACTGGACCAGGGTGCTTTCCTTATGATCGCCCAGAGCCGCCGCCATACCCAAAATTTTACCGGCCAGCACAATTCCCTGGCCGCCAAACCCGGTTACAATCACTTCCTGTTTTTGAATTTCTTTGGTCATAGCCTGTTATCCGGTTTTTCGTTGTTCTTTTGGCTCCTCGGCGGGCCAGTACATCTTTCTATAGACTTCGTCGCAGGTGGGCCGGTCCACGTTGACAAATGTGCCCAGAATCACACCCTTGTTGAAATCGACATCCAGTTCAGAAGGATGGGCGCCGTTTTTGACAATGGTGTTCTCATGGTATTTTCGAAGGGTATCCAGGGATTTTTCCCGGTTACGCCGTCCGAAATTGACGGGACAGGGAGAGAGCACTTCGATAAATGAAAACCCTTTGCGGGCGATGGCCGTCTGAACGGCGTCCGTCAGGTCGCGGGCATGGAGCATGGTCCATCTGGCCACATAAGTGGCGCCGGCTGCATAGGCCAGCAATGGCAAATTAAACGGTGTATCCGGGTTGCCAAGGGTCGTGGTTGAGGATTTGGCCTTGAAAGGCGTCGTGGCTGCCACCTGGCCGCCGGTCATGCCATAGGTCAAATTGTTGACACAAATCACGATGATGTCCATGTTTCGCCGGGCCGCATGGATCAGATGGTTGCCGCCGATGGCGCAAAGATCGCCATCTCCGGAGAACACAATCACCTTCAGATCAGGCCGGGCCATCTTGATACCGGTGGCAAATGGGATTGCCCTGCCATGGGTGGTATGAAAAGAATCGATGTTGATATAACCGGCCCCGCGCCCGGAGCATCCGATGCCGGAGACCATGGCAAACTGATTGTAGGGAATGCCGCTCTGCTTGATGGCTGTCAGGCAGGACGTGAATACCGAACCTGTGCCGCACCCCGAGCACCAGATATGGGGGATGCGGTCCATGCGGACCAGATCCTCCAAAGGATGGGGGGTTGCTGTTGTGCTGCTGTTTTTCATGCCAGGGCCTCCTTTGCAATTTTCAATACATCTTCCGGAGGGATAATGGCCCCACCTGGATGGCCGGCCAGATAGGTCGGCGTCAATCCTGCAAAACGCTGTACCTCACGGCAAATCTGCCCCATGTTGATCTCCACGGTAATAAAACCTTTGACCCTTTTGGCCAGGCTTCTGATTTTTTCTTCCGGAAACGGCCAGACCGTGATCAGGCGCAAAAGCCCCATCTTTATCCCCATCTGGCGGGCTTCTTCCACGGCCGTATAGGCGGTGCGTGCGGAAACGCCGTAGGATACGACGACAATGTCCGCGTCTTCCAGCCGGTGTTCCTCGGTCAGGATGATGTCGTCCAGATTGTTCCGAATTTTTCCAAGCAGCCGCGCCATCATCTCCTTCTGGGTTTCCACGGACATCACCGGATAGCCCTTTTCATCATGGGTCAATCCGGTCACATGCACATTATAGCCATCACCGATGGCCGGCATGGGGGCCACGCCGTTTGGCCCAGGCTTGTAGGGCAGGAACCGGTCCTTTCGACCCGTGGGTCTGGGACGAGAAACCGTCTTGATCTTCCTGGCCTCAGGTATAATCACCTTCTCGCTCATATGCCCCACAATCTCATCGGACATGATAAACACAGGTGTTCGATAGGTCTCGCTCAGGTTAAAGGCGGTAATGGTCAGATCGAACATCTCCTGGGGGGAAGACGGTGCAAGGGCAATAATTTCATAATCGCCATGAGACCCCCAACGCGCCTGCATCATATCTGCCTGCGCCCCCTGGGTGGGAAGCCCGGTGGAAGGACCTGCCCGCTGGACATTGACCACGACGCAAGGCGTTTCCGTCACCACTGCAAGCCCCACGGTTTCCATCATCAGACTGAATCCGGGACCTGAAGTTGCAGTCATACTTTTCACCCCGGTCCAGGCCGCGCCTAAAATGGACGTCATGGCTGCGATTTCATCTTCCATCTGGATAAAAGTCCCTCCCACCTGGGGCAGACGGATCGATATCTGCTCAGCCACTTCTGTTGCCGGTGTAATGGGATATCCGCCGAAAAACTTGCATCCGGCCGCAATGGCACCCTCAGCGCAGGCCTCGTCGCCATTGATGAAATGTTCACCGGTGAGCACATGTGATTTCATTTTTCGTTCACACCTGTCATTTTTTCGTTGTTCATGATTCTGCCTTTTCAGCAGCAATGGAAAAGATGGCAAATTCCGGACATAAAAGCTCGCAATAATGGCAGTTCAGGCACTCTTCCTCTTTAACTTCAGGCGGATGATATCCTTTTTTGTTAAATTTCCTGGAAAACTGCAGCACCTCCCGCGGGCAATATTCAATGCAATACCCACAGCCTTTGCACCGCTCTTCGATAATGTGCACCCTGCCCCGGGTTACCTGGATTTCACCAGTATCAAGAGGGACCCGCCAGTATTTCATTTTATGACCTCACACCATCTTTTCGAATTAATCTTCACACCACACCATTTGCCGCTTCACCAAACGGAAAAAATATTTAACGAAACAGTCTTGTGGCCACTATTCGTTAATCCTGATTTCAAAAATTTCTTCAATATAGTATTTCCCGAAATCTTGCAACACCCATCTTTTTTTTGCAAAACACGGGTCAAACGGGTCCGATTCCTGAAATATTCATTTGAAGAAAAAGCGGCAACGGTATTTGGTGATCCCTTGGCTATTACCCAACATCTAAAACGTAACGCTCAAAGGTTTTGGTATATGATCGTCGAGGTTGTGCGAATTTGAGTTTAACCTGTCAAATCACATTACATAATGAACAAAAAACGCGGGGGATGCTCAACACGATCCAAACCTTTTTTTTACCGATAGGGACTGAACGGAACCAACGATTCACTGCACCTCGCCTATTAACATGAGGTGATCGACAAACAGAACATCACAGATTTGTTGAAAATTTTTCAATCCAGAAAAACACATCGCCTCCAATGAACTGAGCATTAATAAGGTGGTGGCCATGGATACCAAAAGCATGATATAGAAGACTGGTTAACCGCCCTCACGATAAAAGAGTGCGAGGTGGGCCGCAAGAATGGGGGGGAGCTTTTTTGGGGCCTTCGGCAAAAAAGTCCGGAAAAATTGACACGAACGCTTGCATAGAGCGGAATCGATGACAGGCGGACTTCTTCTTAAACCGTCATACTCCCCGGCAATTTTTATGGAGGTTTTGTGCTGTATCTTAAAATTGATAGAATTCCTCTTGATTGGGTAGAAATGCCAGTCGCCTGACACAACCCCCGTTAGAACCCATCGTGCCCTATTAAGGCAATAGGCTCACGATTTACCCTTTGACTTCGTTACTTTATCAGAACAGTCGGTGGTGAACCTGAACTCTTGGTGCTGGATATATTTGCATGTACTTTTTAAACTTTTCATTTGTCATCGTATTTCTCTGACTGCGTCTTTTGAGCCATTTAACAAATATACATATCGCCTTTCTCTTAAAATTACCTACTGCCTGGCTATTGGATGAAATCCCATAGTATTGAATATGACCCCGCAGTTTAACGCAAAATTTCTCCCAGAGTTCCCGTAACCTATATTTATTACGGTTCTTTCTGCACCATTCATTGACATTTTTGAGTTTAATCCGTATCTTCTTTCCGCTACTTTTTATTTTCGTGACTGCGTGACCTTTCTTGCTCAGTCCCATGTAAAATGTGAATCCAAGAAAATCAAAGGTATCACTTTCTCGACGATTACTTCGGTCAAACCTTACCATATGCGTCTTTTCTTCATTGAGCTTTAATTTATACCTGGACATTCTTTTACCTATTACATCCATTATTCGGTCTGCATCATATTTATGCTCGCAGCAGATTACCGCATCATCAGCATATCTGAACAATGAAACTTTACCTTTGCAATGTCCTTTGACAACCTTTTCAAACCAGTCATCTAACACTGCATGGGCAAAAATGTTTGCAAGTGCCGGACTACACACCGATCCCTGAGGAACGCCCTCAGCACTAACAATAAAATTACCATTGTCCATTGTTCCTGCTTTCAAAAGTCGCTTGAT
>Ga0180007_10000254_pt1 | contig 96926 bp, 103 predicted proteins | sample MM_PC_MetaG_FD_121122 | JGI IMG/M metagenome (GOLD analysis project Ga0180007, IMG submission 121122) | Groundwater microbial communities from the Aspo Hard Rock Laboratory (HRL) deep subsurface site, Sweden - MM_PC_MetaG | ecosystem: Environmental > Aquatic > Deep subsurface > Groundwater...
CGGAAATTCATACAAAGCAATGCTTTTTTTTGGTGCTACAAAAATCCCTTCGCTCTCCATGCCCTTCAGTTTCTCCCCTGTCACATATTTATCCATACAAATCTCGGACGCTTTTTCTCCGGATCCGTTAAATTTCACACCGGCCCGCTTCAACATACCTTGCAAAGTACCGTTTTCCCCAACCCCCCCGTGCAAACCTATAAAAACGAATCGAGACTCTGCAATAAATTCCTCAAGCGACATTTTCTTTGGCACAAAAAACTTCTCTGTAAAAGCCTCATCCGGCAAAGCCAGCCGCATTTTCACCTTCGCCTCAAGCCATTTTAAGCGCATTTCGTCATCCTCCGCATTCTCCAAATTCGCCTGAACCTCCTCCACCGTATGATTCAACGTCAACGCATACGGCACTTCCCAAACATTCTCCTCCATGTCCAACAAAAACGGCTTTGGCGAATACTTCTCGCTTCGCCTCAGCTTCAGCCACGCATTCGTCCCGCTCATAAGTGAAACCTGCCTTTCACTCGTCGACCCGCCAAATAAAACATTCACTTTTTTCTGCCTCTTTTTATTTGCACGCGCTTCCGGGAACTTAAGCCCGTTTCTTTCCGCTGCATTTCCAACAATAAATCTGAGTAAATCCCTGTGTGAAAGCCCAACTCTCGCGGCCTGCTGAAACAAAAAGCTGTTCTGCTCCATCCCGCTTATTGGATTAAAGTCAGAAAACCAAATCTTCCCGTCAGGCAAAAGCCACCCGTCAAAACGCGCAAAATCCCGCATCCCCAGCACCGTAAAAAGCTGCTCCGCCTGCACTTGAATTTTTTCAATCGTCGAATTATCAAACCTCGGCGGACAATGATACGTGACCTGCCGCGTTGGCAAATATTTTTTCCTATAATCAAAAATCTGATTTCCCTCGTAGTCTGTCTCAATCTCCGTCGGCATCACCGCGACCGGCATTCCGAACCTGTTTTGCAAAATAATCACCGTGAATTCTGTTCCATCGCAAAACGGCTCCAAAACAACCCGCGTATCCATCCGTTTTGAGAACAAAACCCTGACTTTCTCCAAAGCCTCCTCTGCCGACTTAACCGAAAAAACCCCAATACTGCTCCCGCCCGTAGCCGGTTTCACAACCGCCCTCTTCACTTTATGTTTTTCAAAAAACGCTTCTAAAATCTCCTTATGATCATTTGTGTGAATCTTCAAAACCGCAGACGGCAGCGTATAAAACCCCTTAGACTTAATAAACTCATTCGCCTCAAATTTATCAAAGCACCGTTTGCATGCTTCAACGCCGCTTCCCACATACGGCACCTGCAGTCTTCCCAAAAAACGTTGAATTGTCCCGTCCTCACCAAATTGCCCGTGCATTACCGGAAACGCCAAATCAACGGTTTTTAAAATCTTTGAAAGAGCCGTCTTACTCAAATATTTTGCCGTCTTCTTAAGCTTAAAATCAAAATCACTCGGCGTATTCGAATAAAGTTGAGAAGGCGAAACATGATAAGCCCGCTTCTTATGGTCAAAATAAATCGGAACAATTTCTATCCCGTCCCCACCCAAATGATCCGCAACACTACGCGCAGAATTAAGCGATATCCCTCTCTCCAACGATGGCCCGCCGCAAAGTAATGCGATTTTCATAATTTTTTACAAATTTATAACGGGCTCATTTTAACCTGTTTTCGCTCGGCCATGCAAGTAAAACCGCAAAATTTCATGCATTATTTGCAAAATTTTCATGCCACCTCTCTTCACTTTCCACGCAATAAGCGCTACACTGTTGAGCACTTATCCCGCAATTATTATGAAAAAAACTATACAACTGCTAATTTGGGCCGCTCTAATCGGCACTGCGGTCGGTTTTGGCGAATATAATTTCCTCCACGACCCGCGCCCGGAGCTAAATATTGACGGCACGCTTCTGGTAGCAATCGCATTTACAGGACTCGCCGTTTTCATCCTGACCGCATATAGAAAAGTCAAAAATATTCCCCTGCTCACGGCGTCCCTGCTCTTCTTTTTCGGCTTTCTGACTTGGTCCAATTTCCTGGATCGAGGCACTGCATATTCGGACTCAATGCTCGTCACCTTTGTCGCACTTGTGCCTTTATTGATAGGCTTTTTCACAATCGGAGTCTCGGAAAAAGAGCTTAAACAAGCCCCCGACGCTTTCAACCTCTACATCCGAAAATTATCCGAGGTTCTCATTGCTTTCGCGGTTTTCATTTTTGCCCTGACCGTTTCCGCCGCCCTTTTCACGGGCCTTCTTTATGTCACCGGAGTTCAAATTCCACCACATATCATAGAGCCTCTCGTTATTACCGGCTACTGCTCGGTTGCCCTCATCTCTCTCGCGCTGAGCTACAACTTTGAAAAGCCCCTCACAAAACAAGCAGAATTTCTAAGCGCTCAAAAAATCCTTTCCTACATAAGCTCGATCTTCCTCACTCTTTATGCTGCTTTTTTGCTTGTCTACATCATCGCGCTGGTACCTCAACATTTCGCCAAAGTGCTCTCAACCGGCCACACCGTTCCCCTGTTTTTAGGGCTCTCAGCCGGAATTTTCATTTTGACGTTTTTCACCACAAACCTCCTCCCGAACATCAAAAACGCCAAATTTCAAAAAGCCCTCTCAATGGTCCAATGCACCGCGTTTCTGGAAGTTTTCGTTCTGGACATTGTGGCACTTTCAGCAATCAATCAGCGCATAGGCCAATACGGCTTCACCTATGAAAGATTCCTTGTCATTTTCGCGATTTTCTTTTCACTCGCACTCCTGCTCGCCTACCTCCAAAACTTCTTTTTCAACAAAAAACCGAGCGAGTACCTTGCAAACTACAAAAAAATCAACCTCGGCGCAGCAACCCTTCTGCTGCTAGTGGCCATTACGCTCAACATTTTCAATTTCGAACAAATCGCACTCAAAAGCCACATCAATCGCATCGCATCGTACGAAAGCGACCTGGAATACAAAATAGATAAGCTTTGGGTGAATTCACTCGGACCCAAGTCCCCGCAAACTCTGCTCAAACTTTACGAACAATCTTCACCGAAAATGCGCCTGGATATAGCTCTCACAATGCCGGACACCTACATTGATGACCTCAAAGCATTAGAAACGGACCAAAACATTTTGGACTTCCTAAGTACGGTTCCCACCGCAAAACAGGACTTCGCCTTCTGTGAAGCCCAAGTCAACAAAGTTGTTGAAGGCAATGCCAAAAAATTCTGCAGTAACTACACGTACTAATTCACCAGTGCCGGCACAACAAACAAAATCAAGCTCGCAATCAAATGCGCAAGCATCGCTGCTTCAAACCCTTTTTTCCAATACAACCACCCAAAAACCGCCCCGGCAGATACACTCATTGCAATCTCTCTTGTCACCACCGCCCCGTTCAAATCCAAGCTCCCCTGTAGCCCAAGCAGCTGAAGTCCCCCAAAAATCCCCGCCGAAAGCACAATCGCAACCCAAACTCCCACATCCGTCGGCCTTTTCTTTTTCGACTTAACTTTCATGGCCACATACGCAATTAAAGTCATTAAAAAAAGTCTCACCATAACTTCCTCGCACACCGCCCCGTAAAGAGCCGCCCCAACCCCTTGCCAAAGGGGTAAAACGCCCGAATAACTCTGCAAGCCGCTACTTTCCGCAAAAGCAAAATCCAGACCAAACAGCCCAAAGGCAACCGCCGCCCCAAACATCGCAGACAGCCACGCTGTCTTTTTAACCCATTCGCTAACTTTTTTTCCTTTTAATAGTCTCTCCAAAATCGGTGCTCCCAATCTAACTCTTCTTCCCAAAAACATCCCCAAATAAATAATCACCGCAAAAAACACGGACGCTTGACCAACCAAAATTGCAAACTGTGCCTCAATCGGCAAAACACTTCCGTTGAAAATCTGGGGCCTAAGCATCATTGCGCTTGGCACAAAAAATGCAGTACTTGAAATACACGCTGCCAATAAAAGCAAATACAACCTCAAGCTCACTCTATATTTTTTTTGCACATTCATGCCTCCACTATAACACCTTCGATCGCCTCAGAAAAACGATGTTGAAAAGAAGCAAAAGAAAGCGAAAAAAGCGTGATCCAGAACATAAAACACAGGGGTGCTTGTATTTTTTTAAAATGATATTATAGCTCTTGTTTTATATCTATCCCTCTCCACGTGATCTGCCCAAATTGCAATAAAATGTCCTCTCACGTTGCCCGTTTTTGCCCTCATTGCGGCAAACAAATTCCTACAAACTTACGCAAACAGGGCCTTTTCCAATTTTGGACAACAATGATAGGCAGTGCCTTAGCCATAATTGGGGGCGTCTTAATAGTAATCGCGGCTACAAGCCCCTCCATGTCGGAATCCGCTCAAAACGCACTTTACGGCGCCGGTGGCACTTTGTTTATTCTGTTCGCAGTGGCATTTTTAATCGTAATGTTTTTAAGCGCCATCGACTTCATAAAACTTCTGTCCCATCACGTAATTTTCGCTTCCGTTTTTTTCGCGGTCGTTGTTGTCGGCTCCGGAACAACATATTTGGTCATCAAAACTGCCCCGAAATACAACGAGAATTTCTCAGAATCGATAACCCTCCTCCAAAACAACCTGGCTGAACTGGAAGCCGTAAAAATTCAGGGCGACAAAAACCCCTCAAGCCCCGAGCAAATGCAAAAAATCCAAATTATGTCCGGCCTCGTAACCGACCGTCTTGAAACAATTTCCGTCCCCAAAGAACTCACCGCCTACAAAGAAACTATCGTTCAAAGAGGGAAAGATATTTCCGAGGCGACAAAAGACCCTGAAAGCTGGTCAGCCCTCCCCTCCCGTAGCGACGATTACCAAATAAAACTCAGCAAAAAAGAAGCCGAAGAAGTGCTGAAAGCAAGCATAAATATGATCGCTGAACTCAAAGAATTTGGTGATACTGCAATCCAAAGAAACGACACCGAGACCATGAAATATATCGCAGCCAAACTCCTCATCCAAACCTCTTTAATGAACGAAGTTGCCAAAAACCTCGGCACGGAAGACGTTTGCATGGGCGCCGGCGGCGTCTCAACCGGCCCAATTGGCACAGGTGAAAACAAAGGCGGCGTTTGGTGTGTGCAAGAAACCGTTCAGGCGACAAATGAAGTCGCCACCACGGCCATAAATTATATAAACGGCGACGAAAGCGCAAAAGACGCATGGAACAATTCTTGGCAAAATGTCCAAAGTATTTTAGGTACGGGCATAACCCTTGGTGAGCCTGACCAAAGCGGCAAACTTTCACCCACAGTCCAAGCATTTTATGACGAATGCACCAGCAAAGGCGGCATAGTCGGCGGCGCGGGAACCGTCAAAACCGGTCTCCCCACAACTGAATTCGGCTACACTTGCGAATACAAATACAACTCTGCCGACTTCGGCCAGCAAACCTGCTGGGACTACTTAACCTACTCCGGCGGCAGATTCATGGGCGGAAATTCCGGCTGCCCAACGGAAAACTTACTTCCAATAATAGAATTTGAAGCCGAACCGTCTGCTGAAAACCCATCAGCCGCTAAATGGGACGGCGCTTACCCAATTTCCACAACCGTTTACTGCTCCACGGATCTTCCCGGCATGCCAACGGTATTCCCGGTAAACACCACAATTACGGTAAGCAACAGCGTTGGAAATGACGACGGCACAACTTTCAGCATAAATAATGACGGCATAGGAACTGAAATCCAGCAATACAATTCCCAAGGCGAAAATTACTCAGTCACTATGTACGGCATAATAAATTACCAATTTTATCTTGAAGGAAGCTTAGCAAAACTTAACGCCATCGCAAACTTAAACGGCAGCGCCCTGATCGACGGTCAAATTTACACAATAAATTGTAGCGGCACCGCAAGCGCGGTAAGGCAATAGGTTTTTGGTGGAGATGGCGGGAGTCGAACCCGCGTCCAAAAAGGAATTGAATCGCTCTCTACTTTCATAGTCACTTCTAGTTGCGCGACGCCCATAAAGAAGCGACAAAAACAGTCGCCGCGAGCAGACCAAAATTTGGGATCATTGCCAGCCTGCCAGCAGCAAATCACCTACATCTCGTAAATGACACTCAATCGGCTTACGAAATCTAGACCGGTGAGCGGGTCCCGCAAAATGGCAGGACATCAAGCCCGTTTATGCAAATACAGGAGCGAAAGCCGAAGCTTCTTCCATGCGAAGAGCATCACGTAACTTAGCAAGTGGTTTAGCACTTAAATTTGTCCAGGACGGATTGAGGTGGGACTGGACAACCACCTGAAAGCAAACAATTGAATTCGAATCTTTCTGTCGAAACCTTCATTCATCCCCACGTTTTCAAAGTGCCCGGTTATTATAACAACATTGACAGGTCAGGTCAAGTCTTCTAAAATAGCGTCCAACCTAATTTTATGAAGAGAAAACATATTCTAGAAATTTCTGGAGCAGCCGCCCTGTCAATTGCCGGCGCGTTCGCAATTGCTAACCTCAGAGTGGACACACAAATGCCCAATCTGCCGCAAACCGTCCATTCGTCTGAAAAAGCAAATCCACTTAAGTCTCCCCGGAATCAAGACCCCCAAATCACAAAAGCAGCTCAACAATTCGGAAATTTATTAAGACAGCAAACTGCTAAAATTGACGACCTCAAAACTGATATAAACGTCGCAACGGAAATTGCTGCATCAATTGGCGATTACTACGCCGACAAAGGCTATGACGTTAACTACGTTGACATGAATGTATCTAGCGACCCCGAAAACACAATGCAAACGCGCCTTCGCATTTTCTATGAGGAAATCGCACCCGAGCCATTATCTAACGAGGAACAAGAAATGTATCAACAAATGGAAGCTGAGCTAGGCACCGAAGCAGTGAAAAAAATACTCGAAATACGTCCCGTATCGGGCGCAATAGATGTTGACGTTTTCCCACGCTTCCCCGGTTCAAGCAAGCGCACCGCCTTTGTTTACAACCCAAAAACCCAAAGAAGCCAGTCTCTTGAAGGAGCTTCAGACGAAGAACTACAACAAAAAATCATTGAATTCACGAACGAACTCCTAAAGTAGCACATCAACTACCCAAATTGTCCTTGTCCTCCAGCGCTTTCATCATTGCTTTCACGGCATCTGCCCCGTCCCCAGTGCTAATATCATAAACACCATCAAGGTTCCCGGCCGGAACCGAATATTGTCTATTTTCAACAGTGCCGTTTTTATTTTTTATAGAGAAGCTAAGGATCAACTGAGCGTCTTCAACTTTCCAAGCCCCCAATTTAAAACCTTCTGCTTCAGGATATTTTTTCTGAAATTTCTTTAACAAATTATTTTTATTGAACGACTTGTGTGGGAAAACAAATTTCCAGTTTTGAGACAACATGTCTAACAACTGTTGAGTGCTCTGTTCAGTAATTTCATCAGGTGAAATTCCAAGCTCCGCAGGTTTTTCACCAGCCTCGCTGTTAGGCGCCGCTTCTTCCTGTTTAGCTCCAGGTTCAGCCACTTTCTTTTCAACTGTTAATTCCGTACCATTAAATATCCTCAGTCGTCCCTCTGCATTCTTCCAAGTTCCGGCTTCTTTATCCCAATTGTACTCTTTCCCACCTGAAACAATTTGATATTCATCTGGATTTTCAAGTTTCATTGCAATGCCATCAGGACCAACAAACTGCTGAATTCTGCTGTCTCTCACAGCCTCAGCCGTGGGAAGTATCATTGTAATTTTAGTCTTGCCGTCAACTTCTTCCATCTTATAGAAACTATCTGGCGAAGTACTCAATTTTTCTGTAAACCCTCCTTGTTTTTTCTCTGGAGCGACTGGCGCCTCATTATCACCTTCATCCGCACTCTCCCTCGCGCCTTCCTCCTGAACTTCTGGCATTTCCTGAACTTCAGAAGCAAGTGCGTCCTCGCCCTTCTCTTCTAAAACACACATTGCAGCAATAACTGCCGTGAGAGGAATCAATCCTTTCAAGAGAGAATTTCCAACTACAACATCAGGAGCATTAGCGGCAAACACTGCTGTAACATCAAGCACATCTTCCGTTAATCCCGCCCCTCTCAAAGCCAACATGGTATTAGGCGAAGGATCTATACCCGCTCTGACGGCTTTTTTCACCTCTAGCATGTTCTCCGCATAAGAAATAAGCTGGAGTCTGCTCATAGGTGGAATGGTGGTCTCTTTCAAGACCGCTACTGCTTCTTCAGCAGTTTTTGGCACTACCGCAAGAGCTGTCTCAGCCACGGCACCTTCAGCCACAGCAGCAACGCTCTCCGCAGCAGCAGCAGTAGCTCCTTCGGCAGCAGCACTGGTTTTCTTCAAATCATCCAGCATGCTCAAAGCTTTGTCGACATCATCAATGCCGGCCGCTTTGAGCTTATCGACCATGGCTTTTTCAGAAGCCTGAAATAAATCCTTTGCCGGCCCTTGAGCCGATTGGATTTTCTTCCTTGTTTCAAGTAATTCTTGAAGGTCATCGCTGTGTTCAGAAACAAGTTTTGTGAGTTGTTGCAACTTGCTCGCTTCGGCCATCTTCTCCATGTCAGCAAGCATATTCATCGCCGCGTCCACGTCCAATATCCCGTTTGCTTTCAAGTCTCTTACCCTAAGGCTTTCCAACTCTTGCAAGGTCTCAAGCCTTTTTAAGCTCTTTGGATCCGTTTTCCCGGCTAATTTTTCAATTGACCTTCGAGTTTGAATCAATTCAGTCAGCATGTCTTTCTGCCCCAAAATAACTCTTTGCACTTCAGCCAACTTGTCCGCCTCATCCACCAACCGAATAGCTTCATCAAAATCATCAATCCCATTTTTAATCAGTTTGTCCGAAAGCGCCTTCATGTCATCCATAAGCCCTTTGAACACCCTACTGGCTGGTGTGCCTGGCACAAAAGTTGGATTATTTTTTGTAATATTTTTAAACGCCTTTCTCATCTCCATTAATTCTCTAATATCATCTTTGAAATTCATCACCGCCTCCTTGAAAGCAGCCATTGCCTCGGGTGATTTTGGTGGTCTTGCTCCCGGAGCCTCTGGTGCTTTAGGTTTTGGAGCTGGCTTGGCTTTTGGAATCTCATACTCATCAAGAATTTTCAAGGCCTCATCAATGTTATCAAACCCCGCAGCTTTAAGCCGCCCCCTTTCAGAAGCAGCCATAGCCTTAAGTCGACGTACTTCATCAACTTTATCAGCTTGTCCGGTAAGTTTATTAATTGAAGCCTTTAAGGTTTTCAGCCTCTTTAGTGCTCCCTGATTCTCAGCAAATAAATTCACCACTTCAGGCCCAAAAGCACTCGCCATAGCAGGTTTCGCTGCTGCACTAGCAGCTTCTGCGGCAGCACCAGCCGCTTTTCCGGCCGTCCTACCGGCTGCTTCAGCAGCCTCTCCAGAAACTTTTTCGGTCGCAGCAAGAAGCCGAGCACCGGATTTGGCCTCCGCTACGGTTTCAGCGACTCTTCCCGCCTTTGAAACTTTACTCAGTCCCTTCATCTTTCCAAACACCTTAGAAGCACCCGCACCACCTGCCAGCATTCCGGCAATGGTAACAGCCAACATTGCAATATCACCCTTCTTTCCTGAAACAACCATAGACGCCAATTGCTTTAACATTTGCCCGCCTTTGTCGCCAAGAATTTCGGGAAGTGCAAGCGCCGGATTTTCCTCAACCAATTGTTCAATTTTAAGCTCAGCATCTGCAACGGTAGCCGGATCATCAGAAAATCTTTTTGCTCTATAAGTTGCGTACCGAGGAAGCAGAATGACGGCAGCATTCACATTTCCAATCATTCTCAAAGTATCCTCAACTCCCTCACCGAGCTCTTTCACCATCAAAAGCGTCAGGTCACCGTAATCGCTTAAAGAGGTAAGGTTGAAAGATTCCTGCGCAATGGCATTTAAATCTTCTTCAGACATAATCCCCAGCTTTTCGGAAGCATAAGTTGTCCAACTTTGTCCCTTTTCGTCACGCAAAACCCATTCCTGAAAATCACAATTCCCAGCCATATATTTGTCCGGACTTGAAAGCATCCCCGTGTCTTCAGCCTCTTCCCCGGAAGTTCTAAGCTCCTCCATGCCACCAAGCATAATCAGCCTATCAACAGCGGTATCCAAAACCGCTGTAAATCGTGAATATTCAAGCATATCCAAGCCCGACTCCGTATCAGTATCAAAACTTTGGACATTATATTCCTTAAGCGAACCACTAAGCTGCCCAATTGCAGCCAGCGCAACAAAATCATTGATCTCGTTCTGTAGCTCCGCTGCTCCTTGAGAACCACCCAGCTTACTCTCTATTTTCTGAGCCCACTTTTCATTGTTTTCCAGCTTCCCCTGAAGGTCCGCAATTTTCTGCTCTTGGCTTTTAAGCTCCTCATTGCTGGGTTTCTTTTCGTTGTTACCTTCGAATTTTATTTGTTCAAAAGCCATTATTATTGAGGTTTAATTTTCTCCAATAAATCGTCAAGATTTGAGCCATCATCTTCCTTATCCTTCTCCTCTAATTTATTTATAAATTTTCTTTTTGCCTCTTGAGTTTTTCTGCTCAATTTTTGCTCAAAATCCTTGTCTCTCATCGCAAATTCCAGCAGGGTTTTGTCAAAATCCTTACCCTGCTTTAGCACTTCCAAAATTGCAGCCTGTACCTGAGCGTCCAAGTTTGGCCACGCCTCTGCTAGTTTTTTTAGAGTTGTTGGCGATAAATATCTTCTGTATTCATTTGGAATACCACCATCTGCCATAACCTATGATTAAATCATAATATTAATAACACGCATCTCTCTTTTCATCAATAGAGCCGTAATGGTTCAATAGCTTGGAAACACTTGGGGTAAAATATTTATACAAATAATCCAAGTAAAAATGGCGTACAATACAAAATACGTGGTGAAGCCTATGATTTCTTAAGATTTAAAATATTCGCAAAACTAGCGAAGGAACCCAACACGGCTCCAGAGAAGTGGGGACGGCTGGGGTTTTAGAATTCCTGGTCTTTGAGGGGCTAAATGCAGAAGATCCTGACTATCTTCTGGCTGTCGATTAGAAAATTAGAGAGGAGCTCGAAGCTCGATTCCTTCTTGATGATACAATCAATTACTTTAGCCGCCTGTTGACTGATGACAAAGAGGATGGGCCCTTCCGCCTTCCTTCTGGCTCTCCTTTTCATAAAGCGCTTATACAGACTCTGGAGGATAAAGAATAAAACCCACTATAGCCGTTGCCTTTTTGCTCATTTTCTGCTATAATTAACAGATTATTTTGAGTTAGATGTATGGCAAACGAAAACCAAAATGAGCTCGGGGTCGTTCTCTCCCTGATCGACCGATCAACTGCGCTTGAAGAAAGCAAAAAACCGGGGATCCGCGAGTTCGTAAAAACCCTCTCCTCAGAGGACTTGGCCCGCGTCCGCATCAACCTGGAAAATGAGAACAATTTCATTGAAAATGCGTTTCAAAAAGGCGTAACCGGCATAATTGACTTAAACATAAATCCCGCAAAAGACCTGAACTCGCTCATCTCTTCAGCTAAAAAAATAATCGGCAAAAAAGAAGAAGGCTAACCCTCTTTCTCCGCCTCCTCCCCGGGCATATTCTTGATCTTCTTCCCCAGCGCCACCAAAGACTTCCTGAGCTCTTCCACCCAGTTCAAGCCCAATTTCTCAAACGTAATTTTCAGCTTAGAGCCGCTAATTTGCCACGCATCATTGTAGTCCAAAAGCGACATAATATTCGCCGGCTTAACCCGCCCTGTCACTTGCAGCACAATCTGCCTGTCCTCTTGCGAGTGGACATTCTCAGCCTTCACGTTAGACACTCCCGCCTTCTTGGCGTGCAACTTGATGTCCAAAACCCTGAACAAATTCGCAACCTCCTCCGGCATCTTCCCATAATCTTCCAAAAGCTCCTTCTTAAGTTCGACCAAATATTCGCTGGTATCCGCAGACGCCAATTTCTGGTAAACGGAAATTTTCTCCTTGGACGACACAATATATTCATCCGGAATATAAGCGGGAAGCGGAATCTCAATTGTAACTTCCGGCACGCCTTCCTCCTTCTCAATTTTCCTTCCCGCCTTCATTGCGTCCACCGCCTGATTCAACATCCTCACAAAGTGCGAAACTCCAACCACATTGATAGCTCCGGATTGATTCGCGCCCAAAATATCCCCCGCGCCTCTAATTTCCAAATCCTTCATGGCAATCTGGAATCCTGCGCCCAATTCAGACGCCTCAACAATCGCTCTCAGACGTTTTTTCGCGTCGAGCGGAAGTCTCTTCATGTGGTACAAAAAGTACGCGTACGCCTGCGTTTTTGACCGTCCGACTCGCCCCCGCAATTGATACAACTGTGCAAGCCCGAACCTCTCCGCATTATTCACAATCAAAGTGTTCGCGTTCGCCAAATCAATTCCGTTTTCAATGATCGTCGAACTCACCAAAACGTCGTATTCCTTGTTTTTAAACGCCAAAATCCTCTTCTCCAGCTCGTCCGGCCGGAGCTTTCCGTGAGTCACCACAAACTTCGCCTTTGGAATCAAACTGCGCAATTTTGCCGCCATATCTTCAATTGTCTGGACACGATTGTGTAAAAAATAGATCTGGCCACCTCTCTCAAGCTCCTTTTCAATTACCGTTTTAATAAGCCCCAAAGAAAACCGCCTAACTTCCGTCACAACTGGCAGTCTACCGGGCGGCGGCGTGGTAATCGTTGTAATGTCCCTAAGCCCATGCAAAGAGATGTTCAAAGTTCGCGGAATGGGCGTGGCTGTCAAAGTCAAAATGTCAACTTCAGTCCTCATTTCCTTAAGCTTTTCCTTTTGTTTGACACCAAATCGCTGCTCTTCATCAATAATAACCAGCCCCAAATCTTTAAAATGGACATCCGGCTGTAAAAGCCTATGGGTTCCAATAATGATGTCAATTTCTCCCCTCTCAAGCTTCTTTAAAATCTTTTTCTGCTCAGCCCCGGACCTAAACCTGCTAAGCATCTCAATCCTAACATCATGGTTCTCCATCCTTTTTACAAAGCTTTTATAATGTTGATCTGCCAAGATTGTAATTGGCGCAACAATTGCAACCTGTTTTTGGTCTTGAGCTGCCTTAAACGCCGCACGCATTGCAACCTCTGTTTTCCCAAATCCAACGTCACCACAAACAAGCCTGTCCATTGGTTTCTTTTGTTCCATGTCGCGCTTTACGTCCAAAATTGCCCTTAGCTGTCCGGGAGTTTCCTCATAAACAAAGTCTTCCTCAAATTTAAGCATGGAAGTGCTGTCTTCTGAATATTTGTAACCCTTTGACTGCTCTCGCTCCGCATAAAGCTCCAGAAGTTCTTTGGCAATTTTCTCAGTTTCCTTCTTAACGCGAGTCTGCATTGTATTCCATTCCGCGCTGCCCAGTCGCGTCAACTTTGGCGCCCTGTCGCCGGCCCCAATAAATTTTGAAACCTTGTCTGCCTGATCAATCGGCACAAAAAGCTTGTCATTTTCCGCATAGCCAATTTTCAAATACTCACGCGTTACTTCATCAATTGTGCGTTTATCCAAACCTAAAAACTGCCCGATCCCGTGGTCGGAATGAACAACAAAGTCACCAACCTTAAGTCCCGTCAAAAAGTCCAAATAAACTTTCTGGTGCTCTGGCCTCTTCTGCTGCTCTTCGCCAAAACCACCAATATCCCGATCAGACAAAACAGCAAACTTCAGGGCGGGATTCTGAAAGTTTTGTGGAAAAACCTCTTCTTGTTCAACTTTAAAAATCGTTACCCCATCTCCCTTCACGCTGCCTCCTTTTTCCCAAACCTCGTGGCTTATATTTTTATCGTCCAAAAGGCCTTTGTATTTTTCCACGTGCTTGCTAAAAATCATCACTCGCCAATCTTGCGTCACCTTATCCCTAAGATCAGAAACAAAATCAGCAGGGCTGTGGTATTTCAAGATCGAAAGATAATGGAGGTGATGATGATACGGCGTCTCCTCCATAAAAGACCTAAACTCCAAATATCTGGACTGCGGATCTCGGTGGCTCATTGCTTTTTCAAACTCCTCTGCCTCAGAATCCGGATACTCCAATTCGTCATCAATAACCAAGGAGTCCTGCCCAAAATAACTCAAGAGCGAAGTTGCCCACTGTCCAGTAGAAATTGGGTAAATTTCAATAGCATCAATTTCATGAATATCTTTCTTTTCGGCCTGATCAAACAAAGAAATCTTCTCAACTTTATCAAAACCAATCTCAAGCCTAAGGGGGAAATCACTGTTGACGGGCCAAATAGTAAGAACATCACCCAGCCTGAAATACTGCCCTTTTTCAACATATGCGTCCATTGAAGCCTCATATTCCACCTCAATAAGTCTTTCAAAAAACGGAACCGGGTCAATTTCATCACCAATTTTGACAGTAATTTTTCCACGCTCAACATCAAGCAAATTGGGGTAAGCTCTAAAAAGATCCCTGTATTCTATTGTAAAAAAAGTGGACTTGCTTTTGTTTGCAACCAAGCTAATAAGCTCCATAATTCGTACTCTGTTTTTGTGATTAATCTCTTTGTCGTGAAGTGGGTTTTCTTCATATTCAAAATCATAAACCTGCGTATCCCCCCAAAGTGAAATAGCCCTCTCAACGTGCTCCTTTTCAGCATGGTTCGAACAGATCCAAATAACATTATTTATTTCTTTAGAGTCTCTTAAAATATCAGCCACCAAAAAAGCCTTTGAGGAATAATTTCCGCTGCCAGAAACAGACGTGTACCCGTCTCTTCCAAACTGCTCTACCACCGCAAGATTCTGCCCTTGAGGGAAGAGCGTAATAAGATGTCTACAATCTTTCACAAAAAAGGACCCTATTAAACGGGGTCGGGTTTTAATAAAAATAAAATATTTTGGCCAACTACAGGGCAAGAAGACGAAAGCGTATCAAACGAGATACGTTGAGAAGTCTTAACGAAGCAGTTGGTCAAAAGGTTCATTTTTATTTTGCGAGGGCCCCGTTTAATAGGGTCCTCAAAATATTAAATCTTCAGCGGCATAATGATATGCACATAATCTTCTGAAGTTGCAGGCACAACCATAACAGGTGACAGGCCATCATTCAAGCCAAAATTTACTTCCGCCCCCCCAATGTGTCCCAAAACATCCACCAAATATTGTGCGTTTAGAGCAACTTCCGCCTCCCCACTTTTTGAGCCTAAAGCCAACTCCACATTACCTTCCCCAACCTGTGTTTCGTCACTCAAAATCATAAGCTTGTCTCCTGAAACCCTAATCCTAACGCTGTTGTTGTTTTCTTTAACAATCACCAAAACTTTTTTTAGTGCCAACGCAAAATCATCCGCCTTCAGATTAGCAACAACCTTAGAACTTTCCGGCAATATCTTCTCATAGTCCGGATAGTTTCCGTCAATCAACCTAGAAATAACCTCAATTCCACCAATTTTAAACATAACCTGATTCTTGCTGGCTAAAACCTCCAATTCTTTCTCTTCGCTGCCCGCTAAAATCTTTGCAAGCTCCTGCGTAGTGCGAGAAGGAACAATCATTTCCATTTTAACTCCCGTGTCCTTCTCAAAAACCAAAGTTTTTTCAGAAAGTCTATATGAATCGGTCGCGACTAGCCTCATTTTGTCACCATCAATTTTCCACAAAACGCCTGTCAAAACCGGTCTTGAAATATTTGTTGATGCCGAAAATGCAACCTGTTCAATTGCATCCTTAAGTGCAGCGGCCGGCAAAAAGAAACTTTGAGCTCCTTCAATTTTTGGCAGGCTCGGAAACTCTTCGCTTGGAATTCCTTTCATTTTTGTGTCAGACCCCAATGATTCAATCTCAAGAGTGGTTTCTCCTTTGAGCGAAAGCCCAACCGATTCATCTTTCAAAAGCGGAACATAAGAATTAATGGTCTTTGCAGGAACAGTTATTGATCCTTCCGTTTTAATATTAGCTTCAATTGTTGCATTAATTGCAATCTCCAAATTCGTTGAACTTAAAGAAAGTCTTCCTTTTTCAGCCCTAAGTAAAATATTGTTCAAAACCGGCAAAGTGTTATTTTGTGAAACGGCTCTGTTAACAACTGAAAGTGCCGAAGAAAGGTCATTCTGTGAACAAGAAAGTTTCATATTTTGTGTTTTTAAAGCGAAGAAATCTTCCTTAATGGAATCAAATTTTTTTACACATGTCCACGCGTTTTTTATTAATAGATAATAAATATATAAAAAGAGTAGTTGTTATTAGTACCATCTTGCCAACCACCCCCTTTTAGCCGCAAAAACCACATATTTTTTATGGCAAAATATACTTTCTAAGCTAATTTCATCAGGAAGAACAAAAACAATTGTGCAAAACTTTAACCCGTTGAGACGCACCGTTGTGCAAAACTCGTGCAAACAGTGTAGACACAGTGCAAAACACGTGCACACCAAACAATTTTTCCACTAAAATCATCCCCGCCCCGCAAAAACCACACCGCAAATTGTCCGCTTCTCACCGCCCCCCCAAATTTTGGTCGTGCAAAACTTTGTCAAAAACTTTGCACAATGGTTGCCAAGGTTTTGCACATTTTTCACACCCTCACCATGTGCGGAGAAACCAGCGGCCTTCTGTCCAGCCGCCTCACAATATATCCCAAAACCGCACTTTTAATGTGCCGCTCAAGATCTCCCGTTTTCCCGGCCGGCCGCGTCTTATGAAAATCATTAAACGCCTTCCGCGCTTCACGCTCAATTTCCGCCACAATCTTCTCGGTTTCTTTCTGGTATACAAATCCGTTCGTAATCACAACCGGATTCCCAACCATCTTTTTCCCGCGAACCTTAAACAAAATCGTCACCACGCCATTCTCTGCCATAGCCTCGCGGTCCTTCAAAACCTGCGAACCAAGATCTCCCACTCCATGCCCGTCCACAACCACATACTTAACCTTAATATCCTCTTTCTTGAACGAAACCGCGCCTTTTCGAACCTCAATAACATTCCCGTTATCCATCAAATGCACGTTAGAATCTGTAAGCCCCATCTGCCGCCCAAGCTCCGCATGCGCAGACCTCATGTAGTAATTTCCATGAATTGGCACCAAATGGTCCGGACGAACAAGGCTCATCATCATCTTCAAATCCTCCTGGTTCCCGTGCCCGGAAGTGTGAATATCCATAATTGCATTATGAATCACTCGCGCCCCCAGTCGCGCCAATTTATCCACCAAAAACGCAACCGCCATCTCGTTCCCCATTATTGGAGAAGCGCTCACAACAACAGTGTCGCCTTTCTGGATTTTTACCTGTGCATGGCTGTCATTCGCCATGCGTGACAAAGCCGCCATAGGCTCACCTTGGCTGCCGGTCGTAATCACCAAAACCTGGTTTGGAGCAAAATTATTTACTTCTTGAATTGGCCGAACAAGACTGTCCGTAAACCTCATAAACCCAAGTCGCCTGGCAATTTCCACATTCTGAATCATGCTGCGACCGGAAAAGAAAACCTTCCGACCATGCTCAGCCGCAAAATCAATAATTTGCTGAATTCGTCCAATCAAAGAAGAGAACGAAGCAATAACAATTCGCCCCTCCGCATCCTCAATTGCACTACTCAAACTTTCCGCAACCACCCGCTCGGACAGCGTGTGTCCCGGCTTGGTCGCATTTGTACTATCAGAAAACAGCACGTTCACACCCCTCTTTCCAATGGAAGTAATTTTCCCAATATCAGAAGGCACACCATCCGCCGGAGTAAAATCAAATTTAAAGTCGCCGGTATGCACAATTCTGGAGCCGTCCGGCGTGCTCACGGTGAGCCCCTTTGAGTCCGGAATTGAATGATTTACGTGGAAATACTCCAGTTCAAACACCCCAAACCGGTAAACCTGCTTGTCATCAATAACCTTCAAATTCACTCGTTTCAGCATCTTATGCTCACCCAAAATCCGCTCAATCAGACCGGCCGCCAGTCTTGGCGCATAAACATCCGGGAATCCAAGGTCCGGAAGAACATATGGCAGGCCACCAATGTGGTCCATATGCCCATGCGTAATCACAATTGCCTTAATTCGGTCCTTTCGCTCCGTGAGATACTTCACGTCCGGCACCACATAATCCACTCCAAGCATCTCATCTTCCGGAAACTGAAATCCCATATCAATCACCAAAATATCTTCCTCATATTCAAGAACCATTGAGTTCTTCCCCACCTCTTCAAGCCCGCCAATTGGGATTACCCTGAGAACATTGCGGTGTACCGGCATAAATGACGGCTTCCTACTTGTCGAAGGCTGCTTTCTCCCCCTCTGCTGTGGTTTGTTTTTTCCATGCGACCCCTGTTGTTTTTGAGGCTTTTTGTACGGCTTTTTATAAGGTTTATTTGTAGGTTTGTTTTCGGGCTTCTTAGCCTCTAGTGGAGCAGTATCCCCGCCCTGCACGGTTGATTTGAGCCACTTCGATAATTTATCCATTTTACTGTTCATATTTTTTTATTGTTAAAAGCCCGCCTTTTTTGGCGAACAGGTTATTTTTGGTCGAATTTTCTTCGTTTTATCATTAATTAGTTAATTTGTCTTCTTCCCTCGTTTTTTCTACCTCACAATAAGTATAGCAAAACCCAAACCTGATGTAAATAGCATGAGCAGCTTGACAAAAGGCAGCCCAATTGGCAACCTAGCCATACTTTTCCCACTAAACGATGCCAAAAAAACCCACAATCGACTTAAACGCTTCCGATAAAAAAGTAGATTTCAACGACCCCGGCTGGGGAACTGAAGCCCATGAAGAAGAGACTATTAAAACCGGCAGAGACGGAGCTGCGCTGGACGCTCAGTCGCCGCAAGACCTTGTTGCCGGAGAAATTGTTGGCGCAAAACGAATAATTGAAGCACAAGAACCAACGCCTCCGCGAACAATTTCACTAAAAAAAGCCGCTTTTGCAGCTTTGCTTTCTGGAGCAGCAGGCTTGGGTACAGGCGCTTTGGGCACGGCTACACTTGGAGCAGGACTTGCCTTTGGAAATAATGTATTGGTACCGCCGTTAACAGAGGGCCTGAGCTTCAACGCATCTCAGCCGCTCGTTTCCACCATAAACAATTGGCAATTTATTAAAACAAAAGACGGCAAAGAAACCACATCTTTTGTCCTCATAAGCAAGCTTGATCGCCACTATGGCCTTGATCGTGACTGCAACGACCAACCCGCAGAAGTGAGCATTTTATTTAACCGCAAAAATGAGGAAGACGTCTGGTACAGCGGTTATCTTATTGCCTGTGACCCCTGGAAAGGACAGAGAAAGAACAGCTTTGCAATTATTGCAAACGAAGACTCACAGCATGCCTTCGAAAATCCACAAATGGCCGTCGACGCCGCACTTGAAATGCTTTTCAACAAACTTACCGAACTAGACTCTAAATAATCAGCAATTTTTGTGATAGAATCCGGGCAGCAAAGCACATGGGAAAAAATTTACACATCGCCATTCTCGGCCACGGCATTGAAGGCAAATCCGCAGAAGCCTACCTCAAAAAACACGGCTACAAAGTAACCGTTCTTGATGAAAAAGACGACCCCGCTGCCTTCAAAGACCTCACCCCCTTTGACACAATTTTCCGCTCCCCCGGCATCCGCTTTGACCGCCCTGAAATCCAAGCCTCCCTCAGCCGCCTCAATTCTGTTACGCGCTACTTTTTCGAACACTGCCCCTGCCCCATTATCGGCGTCACGGGCACAAAAGGAAAAGGCACCACCTCAACCCTCCTCTACAAAATTTTGAAAAACGAAGGCCACCGCGCCCACCTTGGCGGCAATATTGGAGACCCGCCCTTGGATTTCCTTGACGACCTAACGCAAGAAAGCCTCGTCGTCCTTGAACTTTCCTCCTTTCAACTGGAAGATCTGCCGCAAAGCCCGCACATTGCAATTGTCCTCAACACCACCTCAGACCATCTGGACTATCATCCCAGCGTTGAAGCCTACCACGACGCCAAAAAATCTATTGTCAGTCATCAGCTGGCAGAAGATTTTGCAATCCTAAACGGTGACTACGAAGGCTCCCGCGCCTTCGCCAAGCTCGGCGCGGGCGAAAAACTCTACTACTCAACCATAGATCCCGTTGAGGGCGCCCACCTGGACAATGACAAAATAATAGTCCTAAGCAAGCAGGTTGCCACCACCAAAGACGTCGCCCTCCGCGGCGCCCACAACCTTGAAAACGTTCTCCCCGCAGCTCTCGCAGCAACGCTCCTAAACGTCAAACCCCAAACCATCAAAAAAACCCTACGCGAGTTCACCGGTCTCCCGCATCGCCTAGAGTTCGTAGCCACCCATCAGGGGGTCCAATATTTCAACGACTCTTTCTCAACCACCCCGGAAACCTCAATTGCGGCCATCAAAGCATTCCAAGAGCCCCTCTACTTAATAGCCGGCGGCAGTGAAAAACATTCAGACTTCACAGACTGGGGCCGCGCAGTCGTAACCGCCAAAAATCTAAAAAAAGTCCTGCTCATTGGCCAAACTGCCACACGCCTCGCCTCCTCAATCAACGACCCCGACAAATTCATCCACGTCCATTCTCTCCAAGGCGCCTTCGCCTACCTCAAAAAGCACGCCCGCCCGGATGAAGTCGTACTCCTCTCCCCCGCCTGCGCCTCCTTAGACCAGTTCGAAAATTACAAAGTCCGCGGCGAAACCTTCCGCCAACTCGTCAAGAACCTTGACAAAACCGCATAAAAAGCACATAATCCCACTCCAAACATAAAGTGCAACTTTTTTGTATCTATGTTGTTTAGCAAACACTATCATTAATCAACAAAATGGCCGAAACACAACGAACACCAGAAGCTCATCTAGCCAGAAACGCTTTAATTCAAATTGTCAGAACCGCAATATCATCATCCAGAAACTCAACAATCAGCTTAAGGCGCCTAATCAACGCAGTTAACGGCCTTCCCAGCAACCCTCTTGAATTAGACGAGGAAAGCTCGGTCGACAACCAATATTACGACCACTTACTCGAAGCCTTTCATTCCACAATTTCACAAATTCTAGCAGACATTCGAGTGACTGACGTAATCAATTCTTCAGCTCAAACGCTAGAACATTCGAGCCTCACCCCGGCTGAGGTTTTTGCAAAACTTGTTTTAAACGACCATAGAATGATTCAGTTCATAGAGTCTCTCATGGAAAAGGTAAACGCACATTTTGAAGAACGAATAACCGGCAAAAACCCCTTTGGAGATGCAAAATTAGACCTAAGGAGCGAGATTGAAATAAAATTTCCCAGGATTTTCTTTGACACATGTGACGCTGTCCTTGTTCAGCTTGAAAAAGATCAATCAAGGCACACTCCGTCTCAAGTTGAAGAACGAACAATGCCCGAAGACCCAACAGACAGTCCTGTAGCTACACCGCCACGTCCTAAACTTCCAATCCAATTTGACAATGGCCCGGCATTTTCCGGCCCACCAACAGAATGGCATCAAGCACCCAGAGACCCAAAAGCTCTCGCAGAACTTGCAAAACGAGCAAGAGTTGCAAATCCTCTTGAAGCGCCAGTCGTAGTTTTAGGCAAACCTGGCCAAACTGAGTGGCTTCAGCCCAGGGAAATGCAGGCCCGCCTCAATGGACAAGCTCGCGCTGCAATAGCTCAAGTAGCCGCTAAAGAAACCACAGAGCCAAGAGAAATCTCTGAAAAGCCGCAAACTCCTTCACGAACCCCCGAAAGAAGAGCCACCTGGACTCCAGATAAAAAAGTCACAAGAAGGTCAGCACTTCGCGGTCAAGCAGCAAGAGAAATCAGAGCACAACTTATTGGCGCACTAGCCGCAATGGGACTTGCCACGGGAGCAACAGCCGTAGTTCTTGGAGGAGCAGCTTTATATTCTTGCTCGCAACAAAACAACGCTGCACAAACGGCTCAGCCCCTAGAATCAGAAAACAAATAAATCAAGCTACAAACTAGCCCAAACCTGGAAGGCGACATAGTCGCCTTCTTCAGTATCACGGGAAATCCACGCCCCGCACTGCTGACCTTCAATTAACTGCAAAAAATCCGGAGAAAGTCCCCCGGCATCCTTCGCAACCCTGAGCCTGGGCCCGCCTTCCCCAACAAAAAATACCCATTCACCATTTTCTCTCTTAAGCACGCCCTTAACGCCTTCTTCAAACACATACCTCGAGAAATCAACCAAAACCCCGTCGCCACCCCCTTCAGGCAATGGATAGCGCCTTTTTGTTTGGTCGAAGCCAAGAACCGTTCCTTTTTCCATGCATAAATTAATCCATACACGGGCTTTCGCGTCAAGACCGCCTCAATTTCCCCATAAACTCCTCCGGCACAGCCCGCATTCCAAGCAGCAATAAGCCGTAAACCACGGCTCCCACTGCCGCCAAAAGCAGCACATTTAAGTTCTCAAGTCCCCAAAGTTCATAGGTTGGGTCTTTCAAATACCACACAACCAAGCCCATCAATAGCGCTGCCACCGCCGACTTCAAAAACGGCCAAAAATTCAACCTAAACTCAACAAACCTCCGCGCAACCAGCCAGGCCAAAAGTAAAATATACGCCTCCGTGAAAACACTTGTAGCGGCCGCCCCACGGAAGCCCCATTCCGGGATTACAATCAAATTCGCCACCACGTTCAGCGCCGCCGCACTCCCGTTAATCCACAAAAGGTGAGACTGCTTATTCACGGCCACCAAAGAATACGTAAACAGACTGTTCATAAAAGAAAAGAACATTGCGCCCACCAAAATTTTCATTGCAATATCAGACCCGTAGTAGCCAATGCTCAAATTGCTCAAAAAGTCCGGCGCCGAAATCAAAAAAATGATTGGATACGCCAAAATCCACAGACCAACCACCATTGGAAACGCCGCCATAAACAAAAAGTCGAACGAAAGCTGCAGCATCCGCTTAACCCGCGCACTCCCCTCATTCATAGCCTTGGACAAAACCGGCAGTACACTGTTCATAAAATAAACCGGAATCACAGACAAAATCTCCAAAATTCGCATTGGCACGCCATAAAGCCCCACCTCCGCTGGCCCCTTCATAAACAAAAGCATAATTGAGTCGATCCTAAAATAAACCATATTCAAAACAAGAGCCGCCCCATAAGGCACCGCCGTCACCATAATTTCCCTCCAGTAAGCTTTATCAAACTGCGGCCTTATCCGCGCATACTTCAGCGCATACCTCAGCGTATACAAAAACGCGAACAAATTTCCCACAACCCCCGCAACCAAAAGCTGATAAAACGCCTGCGCTCCCGGCTCATCCGCATAAAAGTAAAAAATCACGGAAAGCATCCACACAAGCGACAAAATCTTTCCTCCAACAATCCCAATTGTAGCTCGCTCCATTTTGAGCTCAACCTGCAAAACGCTGGAAACTGTCCCATGCATAATGGACAAAAACACCGCCATAGACGCAATCGCAACACCAACCGGAATATAAGTTTCCTGATATTTTGGAATTAAAAATGCACTGATCACCGCTAAACTCATAGCAATAACCGCCATCATCATTCGCATACCTAAAATATTCCCAGCCACAAAATTTCTGTCCCGCTTCCCCTTGCCCATCTCGCGGACCGCAATTGTAAACAGCCCCAAATCCGCAACAATCCCAAAAAACGCCAGAAATTCATAAATAGCCGTGTACATTCCATACCCTTCAACAGAGAGAAAATTCGAAATGGCCTTCAAAATCACCACGCTTGTCACGGCCATCGTCGCCCGTCCCAGCATCTGCACCAACGTGTTCGAAAGGATTTTTTTTGCAGTACTCATCGGCAGACATTCTAAACCAATTACCGCAAACCCGAAAGTCTCCACCCCCAAAGAATCCAAATTGCATTCACCCTTTTTTTCAGGCAATCTTTGCGCATGCAAGAACTCTCTGAACGCCTCGACCTTCTTCAAAGCGAAACCGAAAAGTCGGTCACTCACCTTGATCTCCCAGCCAAAAAAGCCCGACTCACCGAGATGGACGCCCAAATGAGCGAACCAAACTTTTGGGACGACAACGAAAAAGCTCAACAAGTTTCCCAGAAAGCCGGCCACCTTCGCCAAACAATTGAAGAATGGGAGAAGCTCCAATTTGACATTAAAGACACCGTTGAACTACTTGAAATGATAGACGAAGCTGACGCCGACTCGATCCAAGACGTCACCCGCACCATAGACGAACTAGAGAAAACCCACGCCAAACTTAACATTGAACTCTACCTTGCAGGTCCTTACGACACAAACAGCGCCATAATTTCGTTCCACGCCGGCACCGGAGGTACGGACGCACAGGATTTCGCTGAAATGCTAATGCGCATGTACCTCCGCTTTGCCGAAAAACGCGGCTGGCGTACAGAAGAGCTGGACAAAACCCCCGGCGCCGAAGCCGGTATAAAGTCCGCCTCCTACTTGGTCTCCGGCCCATTCGCATATGGCTACTTAAAGCACGAAAACGGTGTCCACCGCCTGGTTCGCATCTCCCCTTTCGCCCAAAAATCCACCCGTGAAACCTCATTCGCACTAGTTGAAGTCACGCCCCAAATCCCGGAAGAAGAAGTCGAAATCAAAGAAGAAGACATTGAGTGGGACGTTTTCCGCTCCTCCGGCGCCGGCGGCCAATCCGTCAACACAGCGGACTCGGCCGTTCGCCTAACGCACAAACCCACTGGCCTGGTAATCACCTGCCAAAGCGAACGCTCCCAACTCCAAAACAAACAACAAGCCCTCGCCCGACTCAAAGCAAAACTGGTGTCACTGCAAGAACAACACCACCTTGAAAACATCTCCTCGGTCCGCGGCGAACACACTCAGCACTCCTGGGGGAACCAAATCCGCTCTTACGTAATGCAGCCTTACCAAATGGTCAAGGACCACCGCACCAACCACGAAACCTCCCAAATTGACGACGTCCTGGACGGCAACCTGGACGAATTTATTGAGGCGAGCCTCCGGCAGGAAAAATAAGCTGCCCAACCTGCCGCCCCCTTGACAAAACATCCCCAACAAGGCACAATATCACCCTAAATAAATTAAACTGAACCCGATGACGCTTCATGTTGAAACCGGCACCGACAACAAAATCCTAAGAACAGTCTCAGCCCCTGTTGAGAAAATCACAGGAGAGCTCAGAATGTTTGCTTTGGATATGGTTCGCACAATGCTTGCAGAAAAAGGGGTCGGTCTTGCAGCTCCGCAGGTTGGCCGCAACATTCGCTTAATTGTTTGCACCCTAAACCCCGGAGAAAAAGACGAAGCCTACGTGCCCATGCTCAACCCGGCCATTTTAGAAAAATCAGACAAAGCAGTATTGGGAGAAGAAGGCTGCCTTTCCCTCCCCAAAACCTGGGGTCAAGTAAAGCGCGCAAAGGAAATAACCGTAAGCTTCACAGACTTCAACGGGAAAACCCACACAATCGAACTTGAAGACTTCAACGCCCGCGTAGTCCAACATGAAATTGACCACCTGGACGGCATTCTCTTCATAGACAAGGCCAAAAACATCAAAGAAAACAACACAGAAAACGTTACCAACATTTAAATGGCAGAGCCCAGAAACGAAACCCTCTTTGACTACCTTGGAGAGGACGACATAGAAACCAACCAAGGCTCTCCTGACAGATCTCACGTCCCAGGCCCACCCCCGGTTCCACCAAATCTAAAAACCGTACAATTCGCCAAATCACCGGACCCAGCACCTGAATCTGAATACATACCCAGAGCCGCACTCCTTAGAAATGAAAATCCGCAAGGCTGCCTGGTGGCACCTGTCGAATGGATTAAATCACTTCTTGAAAAGCTTTAGCGAACCCTCGCTTTCGCCAACTTCACTGCTATCCACCAAAACGGTTTAAACACCAACACGGAGGCTTCTTTATATTTTACCCGCCTTCCCCCAAACCGCGACTTAAACTGCGTCACACCCGCCAAAGAATGCCGCTCATCTCCCTCCGGAGCAACACCCAAAAAATCATACCATTTATAACCATGTCTTTTGGCGGACTCAATGGCAAACCACTGCAGCGCATACGGCGCATACGCCTTCCTGTGCGAATCAGAAGACGCCCCAAAATAATAAACAAAAGTATCCCCAAACCCAACCCCGAACATCCCCGCCACAGTCTCCTTGTCAATTTTTGCCAAATAAACATGCACTTTGTTGCCCAAAATATCATAAAAAGACTCGTAAAAATTCCTTGAATGCAAATGAAACCCATCTCTCTCCGCCGTCTCCTCCATCATATCCCAAAAATCCCTAAAATCTGTCATATCCGACTTCACCACATAAACCCCCGCCTTCACCGCCTGTTTTATGTTGTAGCGCCCCTTTTGCGTCATTTGAGCTCTAATTGACTCCTCTTCCCTAGTTAAATCAATCATCATAGTTTCCCCCGGCACATACCTATCTTTTGTATAAGCACCCTTTACAGGCCAATCATCACCCTCTCTTGCTCCCGGCTCAATCCTCAAATACACGTCCCCTTCCTTCCTGGCAATAGCGCTAACTTCCTGCTTAAGCAAATTCCACACCTTGCTTCTATCTTTTTCCGGCAAAAGAGGCCCGCGCGGACACCAAAGCCAGCACTTATCCATGGCCATATGCTGCCGAATCACCAACATAGACCCAACCAGTCGCGAATCTTCAAAAACTCCCCACACATAAAACGCCACCCTTCCCGGTACAGTAGTCTGCAGCTCTCCCCACGCCCAAGTCTGCTCAATAAAGCCGTCAGGATGCTCTACGACAAATTCCTCAAGCATTTTCGCATCCGTCGGTTTTAAAAATCTAACTTCCATGCGCATATTTTACAAAAAAAACACGCCCTGAGCCCCCCAAACCCCCTTTACGCAGACCTAGAAATAAGGTATAATAACAAGATTTAACAATAAAAAATGCAAGACGACCTACAAAAACCAGAATTACTTGAAACCGCAAAAGTTTTCCCGGAAGTAGACGCCGCATTCAAGCAAGTTGAACAAGAAACCGGATCAAGTCCTGAAAACAATCCAGCCCTGAAAAAATTAAAAGAAAACATTGCGGCTGTGCCTTTGACTCCGGAAACAAAGCACATCCAGCCGGTACAAATTGACACGGAAAGCCGCCTTGCAGGCCGGGACATGGTCTTAAAAGTCAGATCAGACGCCACAAGAGAACAAATTGCAAAAGCATTAAACGTGGTGCTCGGACCCCTTCAAGAACCCCTTGAAGTTGACGGACATAATGAAGACAAAGTCCCCGCTTCTCAGCTTCCCGCCAAAGACGGTCCCACGGCATAAACACACAAAATCAACTTGTCCAAGCCAAGATCCCGGAATATATTGAGGTCTATGCTTAACGAAACCCCAGGATTTACAGAACGAAGATACGCCGTCAGGCAGGTCTCAGAACTTATGAGAGCAGCCAAGCGCGAAGACAGCAGAGCAGCTTTTCAAAAAAACGGTATAATGCTTGAGCATGCAGGAATGCGAAGCGCCCATACATATCAACAAGATGAGGGAAAATTAAAAAAAGAAACCAGCAAAACCCCGGACGGAAGAAAAGTAGAAAACCAGCTACTTGTCGCCACATTTGCCAGCCCGTATGAACTCCCTAGCGGCCAGCAATGCGTGAAAGCTGATATTTCATCGGAAATCGACCCACGGGGCGCATGCAATTACTCCATATGTCTCTATTTTGCAAACGGAGAGGCAGAGGAAATAAGATATCCAGACGTCCTCACCAATGAAGACGCAAATAACCTCCTGGGTCATTTAGGAAAAATCTACCTCAGCGAACCACCCGCATCTACAGGGACAATTGAACCTCCGGTCACCACCAAAAAACCAGACCTAATCATTGAAGAAACAAAGAATCGCAAAGGTTGTCTTTTGCAAGCACTAAGAGTCTTTACTTCTGCATTTTCTGACGAATAAACGCCGGAATATCATATTCACTGCCACCATCTTCAGCCGCCGGCATTTGAGGTGTGCTAATAGGCCTTTCGTCATCCATTGAAAGCGAATGTTGAGGAGCAGATGGCGCCGGTGCCGGAGCAACTGACCTATGATGATACCCTCTCATGTCGCCAAGCGGCCTGGCAATATTGATAGACCTCTTGTGATCATCGAATCCGGTGGCAACCACGGTAATTTTGATCTCACCGGTGTAAGAGTCGTTCACAACAGATCCAAAAATAATGTTTGCTTCAGGATCAGCCGCCTCAGTAATAATTCGCGCAGCTTCATCCACCTCAAACATTGAAAGGTCTGTTCCTCCGGTAATATTGAACAAAATGCCTTTCGCGCCTTGAATATCAAGCTCAAGCAGAGGGCTTTCAATAGCCGCACGAGCAGCCTCAGTAGCGCGTTGCTCGCCGGCCCCATATCCGATTCCCATCAAAGCGGATCCGGCATTTTCCATAATTGCGCGAACATCCGCAAAGTCCACGTTGATCATTCCATGCACGGTAATCAAGTCTGAAATACCCTGCACACCTTGCCGGAGTACATCATCCACAACCGTAAACGCCTCCGTCAGAGGAGTCTTTTTATCAATCAAAGACAAAATTTTGTCATTTGGAATTGTAATCAGCGTATCAACTTTATTCTTCAAGTTTTCAAGCCCTTCTTCCGCTTGCGTTTTTCTGCGATGTCCCTCAAATGAAAACGGCTTGGTAACAACTCCAACCGTCAAAATTCCAAGATCACGCGCAATCTCCGCAATCACAGGAGAAGCGCCGGTCCCGGTTCCTCCTCCAAGTCCGCAAGTAATGAAAACCATATCGGCTCCATCAATCGCCTGCTTAATTTCCTCGCTCGACTCTTCAGCCGCCTGTTTCCCCACTTCCGGATGACTTCCGGCTCCAAGTCCACGCGTAGTTGCCTTACCAATATTGATTTTGATCGAAGCCTCATTATGATAAAGAGCCTGCGCATCTGTGTTAACCGCAATAAATTCAATTCCTTGAATATTTGAGCGAACCATTCGGTTCAAAGCATTGCCTCCTCCTCCTCCAACACCAATAACTTTAATTCGCGCAACCGGCGAAACATCAGGTGTTACTTCAAAATTGCGCCGTTTTGCGCTGGAAGAAGAAAAAAGATTTTTAAGACTGTCGTCGTTTTTTTTGTTGTCGCTTGCTGCCATAAGCGAAGGGGGGTTAGGGGAAGCCGCTAAAGCGGCAATAAAATCTAAGGTAATAGTCCACGGACCCAGTTCTTGAGTCCTTGGGTCATTTTGTCCATTGAGAAACCTTTGAGGTCCAGTCTCATTCCAGAGTAGCTGTCACCCTGAAACCTGGATCCCCAAATAGCTAGTCCAATTGGCGTTGCATAAGCCGGGTCTTCAATCTTGTCTACAACACCTTCATAATTAGTTGGAAAACCAATCTGCACCGGCAAATTCAAAACCTCCCGAGCCAAATCAATCACGCCCGGCATCTTAACGGCCGCTCCGGTCAAAATTGCCCCCGCAGGAAGCATTCCATCTCTTTGGATCTTGGCCATTTCAGCCTTCACCATCACAAAAATTTCATGATATCTGGCCTGGATCACTTGCGCCAACTGCTTCTTGGAAACAGTCGCAGTGTCAATCTTGCTCATGAGCGAAAGGTCAATAGTCTCCCTATCATGCACATCCTCCGGCATACAAGTTCCATAATCAATTTTAATCTTCTCAGCCGTGTCAATTGAAGTTCTAAGCCCAATTGCAATGTCGTTCGTCACATTCTCCCCTCCAATCGGAAGAGAAGCTGTGTGCAAAACCGTCCCCTCTTCAAAAACTGCCACATTCGTTCCTCCACAACCAATATCAACCACCAAAGCCCCAAGCTCTTTCTGACGCTTGGTGAGCACGGCCTCGCTCGCCGCCAAACCAGCCGGAATAATGTCATTTATGTCCACTCCAGCCTGATGCACACATTTTTCAATGTTCTTCACCGCCGGAACCAATCCTGTCACCAAATGCGCCAAAACCTCAAGCCGAATCCCTGTCATTCCAACCGGATACTTAATTCCGCTCTGTTCATCAACGGTAAACGACTTTGGAATAATCCTCAGAATCCTTCTGTTGCTCGGAATTGCAACTGCCTGCGCCGCCTCCAAAACCCTGTCCACATCATCCTCAATAATTTCATTCCCACTGTGTGAAATGGCAATCACACCCTTGCTATCTTGCGACGAAATGTGTGACCCGCCAATCCCCAAAAACACATGATGAACCGGTTCTCCGGCCATCCTTTCAGCATCCTCAAGCGCGGATGAAATATTTCTCACAGTCTCCTCCACATCAATCACAGCACCCTTTCTAAGTCCGCCTGAAGGCGACACTCCAACCCCCAAAATATTTGGAGTTGAACTCTGCTCGTCCATTACTGCAATTACTGTCCTAATTTTCGAATTTCCAACGTCCAGACCTGCAATTACTTTATGTTTTGGCATAAGTTTATTTTACGGTAGTCCCGACTCTACCCCAAGAGCACCAGGCAAGCAAGCCTTTTATTGTAAAAAAAGCGGCATTTCGCACCTCCTGAACACAAAATGTACCCACCCTTTTGACGCTGCAGCAAGCCGCGTTTTCTGCCCCATCCACCAGTTTAAAATCACCACTTTCCCTGTGACTTTTTTTACAAACCGTCATATGCCCAAAATCGTCTAAAATCACCCGAACAAATAAATTGAACAGCAGCAAGCCCTAAAACAAACTCACCTGCTTTTCCTCCGCTCGCCTTTTTGACCACTCTTTGTCCAAAACTTCCACCCGTCCAAGCAGAGACCTAAACGCCATCCGCCCAAAAAGCTCCCTCACGTTATCCATGGAAAACTCATGCACCGCGCATTTCCCCAAATCCACACTAAACCCATCTTCCTTGGACAAAATTGTAGCCATCCTTTTACATTGCCGCGCCTCTTTCTCATGCTCATTTAAAAGACTCCGAATCCGTTCCGGCATAACTTCCGAAAGACGCGAATAAATCCCCTCAACCGACCCAAACTTTTCCAATAAAGAAGTCGCTGTCTTCTTCCCAATCCCCGGCACACCCAACAAATTATCGCTCGAGTCCCCGCACAGCCCCTTGTAGTCCGCCACCTGCTCCGGCCACACGCCCATTTTTGCCTTAACCGCCTCCCTATCATACCTTTTCACCTCTTTATACCCGGACACCGGCGTCACCACCGTCACCCCATCACGAACCAACTGAAACGCATCCTGATCTCCCGTCACAATCACAACAGCAACATCACTGTGATGTCCCCGCACATCCGCCGCCACCATCCCCAAAAAGTCGTCCGCCTCCAGACCTTCCTTTCCAAACTGCGGAATCTCCATTGCCTCAAGAACGCTGCGAGTCAGCGGAAATTGTCCAATAAGCTCATCATCTGTTTTAGCCCGAGTGGCTTTATAAGACTCCATTTCCTCATGCCGAAAAGTCGGCCCCTTCATATCCCACGCCACCGCCAAATAATCCGGCTTTTCATACTCCAAAATGCCCAAAAGTATGGACGTAAACCCATAAACTGCATTCGTGAGCTCGCCGGAAGGCGCTTTCAAAGTCTTTGGCAGAGCATGATAACACCTGTGAATAATGGCATTTCCGTCAATAATCACAAACTTTTTCATGCCAAAAGTGTACACGTCTTCCCGCCCGCGGTAAAACGCCTAATCCTTGCCTCCAACTTTCATTAATAAACTTCTCATCTGCATTGAAAAAAGTCTCACCATTGGATTGTTGATAACCTCAAGATTACAAGCCGACCTACCCCTTCTTTCCTGCAGTGAAGCCAGTAAATCTTCACGAACATCCCTGAGGCTTTCTTCCATACCCGGGGCCGCCCCCATTCCTTCAAGCAAAGCAAACAAATTAGCCTGTAGTCCTCTTAACTTTAAATATGCCGCCTTGTCCGCCTCAAAACGAGCTAACTGATTTTCATCCGGCCAACCACCCCGTGAACACTCATCATAAACTGCCCACACTCTATCCAAACGGGCCTTCGCCCTACTGTTCAAAAGACGCACAAGTGAATATATTTCCAACGCATCCAAATCCCACACTCTGCTAACCAAATCCTCATCAAATTTCCCTTCCTGGATTGCAGTCGTAACAATTACCATTGCCTTCCCATTTGCAGCGTTAACTGCCTTATTTTGCTCGGACTTTTCCCAGTTACGAAAAAACACACTAAAGAGGCTTATCGACCCTTGAAAATTTGCAATCACACTTTCACTCAAATTCCTGTCCCTAGACCTAAATTCAGCAGCAATTTCCTCTAAGATTTCAAAATAATAATAGACCTCAAAAGGATCACATTCTTCATGTGGATTCCTATCCCGAGTCCATTCATCAAGCCTCCTGGCCAAATCCACGGCAATTCTCAGCAAATCTCCCCACTGCAACCCATCCAACTCTGCAACAATAGAAGGCGGACTGTTTCTCAGTGCGCGATCCACCACCTCCTGCAATTCAGGAGTCAACGTGCTATCCCCACTTCTGTCTACCCCTTCATTCATATTAAGCCAATTTTTTTCACCCAATCAAGAATTGCAAGAAATCGAAATTGTGGAACCTCAGACTTTTCCCGCATTTTAAGCCACAATGGATCATTTAATGCACTATCAATTGCATTGCAAGCAGCCTCACCTTTTTTAGCCGGCCCCAGTGCAACTTTCAATTTTTCCATTGCCGCATGCAAGGTTTTGCATCGCTCCATATCACCATTATAAGCCTCCAACCTTTCTTCGCTCCACCGAAAACCATTCTCTAAGTCTCTGGCATACTCCATATACTGCATCAAAAGAGTAGCCGCCTTCCCCCTAAATCTGTTCGCAATCCGATAAATCTCATCATCATCCATTCCAATAATTTTAGCCATAAGCTCTTCATCAATACCCTGCTCAGCCACAAGTTCAACCAGGGCAATCCCTGCATCATCTGAATAACCCAACATTTCTAGCTTTTCGTCCATGCTGAAACTCTAACATAATTCCTATCCTCGTCAAGCCCTACACCCTGGTCAAACCCGTAAAAATGGGCTATAATTATTTAATCACACACGAACAAGCGTGAGTGTGAAGGAGGCCCTCCTCAAAAGGCCGAGGCTAAGGCGACTGAAAGGAGCAACCCATCAAAAAATATGGCAAAACCGTCCCCAAAAACACAAATCAAACTTAAAGTCAGAATTCCGCGCATAATCATGGACATTCGTGATGCAGACCCAACTCTACTGGAAAAGCTAGAGCCCGGCCTTGAAACACTGGACGCACGCATAAAAGTAATTGGCGAAGGAGCGGAAACCCTGCCCCACGTTTTTTCTCTTGAAGAAGCCATGGAAGAAGCAGACATCTGGGTTGTCTTCTCCAACAAACGACCAAAGGATCTCAAAGATATTGTCATGGCGGGCATAGTCCCGGTAATGCTGGAAGGGCTCCATCCCGCAGCAGAAAACTACAACCCCTCTGAGGAAAGCGGCAACGCCTTTTTGTTCCCACGCTTATCAGTTTGGTACATCTACGGTTCGCTCGTTCGCGCAATTGAAAACTTCGGCTTCACATACGACTGGAAAACCCTCACAGAGCACGGTAAGGAACTTGCCGTTTAACGTAACGTATCAACTCCACCACCACCCGTAGTCGACGTAAGATCAGAAATCATATCGAATATTTCGCCAAGGTTGATGTACTGAATAATATTCAGACCCAGAGCCTTCCCCACAAACCCCACAATCACCACCGCCATAAGAGTCACTACAAGTCCAATAATCGCATATCGAATAGTCGAAACGGCCTGCTTAATCTTGTCCTCCTGCCCTCCAGAAAGAATAAAAGAAATACCCCCAAAGAAAATGAAGACAACACTCAAAAACCCGGCAATGATAATTGCATACGCAATCCCACGATTAATAATCTCAATGGCATCATAACTCTGAGCCACATCCAGCACGCTCCCTTCGGTCACCGTCAATACATAAGACATTAAATCCATAGCAGAAAAAATTCTACACCAACCCCCCTTAAGAAGCAACAAATTTACGCCGCCATTTCAGCGCCTTCCGGCTCAATAATCTTCAAATTATACCTTGCATCATTTTTAGCACCCATCATTCTAAGCAGAACTCTAAGCGCCTTAGCGGTTTGCCCACTCTTCCCAATAATCTTTCCCATATCACTCTTAGCAACTTTCAAAGTAATAAGAACGCCTAGATCGTCAACAGTTTGAGTAACCTCCACTTCATCTGGAGTATCAACAATCGCCTTAACCACGTGTTCAATAAAATCACGTGCGGGGCTTTCAGTCGTATCAGGATTAGCCATTTTTTTAATAGTTAAATGATTATTCTTTTGTCTCCTCTTCTTCAGCGGGAGCGGCCTCTTCAGCAGGGGCAGCTTCTTCAGCGGGAGCGGCCTCTTCAGCAGGGGCAGCTTCTTCAGCAGGGGCAGCTTCTTCAGCAGGAGCGGCCTCTTCAGCGGGAGCGGCCTCTTCAGCAGGGGCAGCCTCTTCAGCAGCTGGAGCTTTTGGAGCTTCTTTTACCTCCTCTTCCTTCTTTTTCTTCCTCTGTAAATTTCGAGGAGCAATAAATTTTTCCATACCCGGAACACCGGCCGTCTTCAAAAGAGAAGCCACGGCATCGGACGGTATTGCCCCCATATTCACCCAATGCTCAATTCGAGCGGCATCAAAAGTTAATTTTTTCCCCTCACTCACATTATACATTCCTAAAACCTCTTGAAATTTTGCATTTACCGGCGCGCTTTTTTCAGCGAGAACAATACGGAATGCGGGTTGGTTTCGTCGACCTGTTCGACTTAATCTTATTACTTGCACAAATAAAGGGGGTTAAGATTGCTTACAGATTTTAGTGAGCTTTAACGAATTGTCAAGAGCAAGCGAAAAAAACTTGTTTCAAATTAACCCACAGAAAAACCAACATGTATTAAAAAACTATCAATTTGGTTGCCTTCTGGAGAATCAAACCTTCTATAAATAGATGGAGGCCGACCATAACCACCGCCCGTTACCTCAGCAGCTCTACCGGAAACGCCAGTCCAAAACGCCAAAGCTTGTCCCGCAGCCCTCCTCATAGCTTCACTGGAATATTCTATTTGCAAAACCAAAAGGCATTGAGCCTGCTGTTCCGCACAATACGCATGAATATTTTCAGGCAAGTCAAAATGAGGATCACCATCATTGGTAGACAATGCGTGGTCTATCATTTCCCTCAGTACCGAGCATTCAAGAGGAGTCATAATCATTAGCGAAGCCAACGGCTTCAACTACTGTTCGTATATCATGTACAAAATCATTGTCAACCTCCAAATTCAACTTCATAATGATGTCATGCCTATGCACATAAACGCGCTGCGCATAGCTACTGGAGGGTACGGAAACATACAAAGTTCCTCCTTTAAAACTCTTTGGGCGAACAACACCAGCGCAATCCTCACCAATCATCTCCGGCACAAGCTTGCGAAAACGCTCACAAATTAATGACGCACGAGCCTGCCGCGCTAATTTATATTTCTGCAAGGTTTTTGGCACCCAATTTTGAAATGGTTGGAATTCGCTCATACAAAATAAATATACTATAATCACAACGCTTCACCAAAAAAGATGCTTACAAAACTGGGCAAGAAAATTGGAATTGACCTGAATTACTTCATAAAAAACGGTTTTTTCCTGTTTCTGGACGACGGCGTTAACGTAGTGATGGTTTTTCTCTTATCACTTGCATTTGCCAATTTTCTGTCACCGGAAACTTATGGTCGTTACAGTTTCATCACAGCGGCACTGGCAATGATCACGGCATTCTCACTGCCCAAAATGCAAACCGCAATCACCGCCGCCATTTCACAAAATAGAGACGCTATTTTCATTCCGGCCATCAAAACAGTCCTGAAATGGGCGGCTTTCGGCGGCCTGATTTTAATTATTATAGCCCTTTATGAGCTCGTTTTTGAAAAGGACATTGAAATGACTCAGGCTTTTGTAATAACCGCCATCCTTTGGCCATTCGCTTCAGCTTCCAACTACTTCAAGGCCTACTATTGCGGCAAACAAAAATTCAAAACATTCACGATAATTTCAATCAGTCTCACAGTATTAATGAACGGCGCATTAATCCTAGCCTCGTATCTCAATGCGAGCATCTTAATTTTAATTGCGGTTTTTCTGGGCGCTCAAATTATTCTCAAAGGTTTTTGGACACTTTTAATTGCCTCAAAAACTCCGCAAAACAAAACCACCGACTTTAAAAAAGACCTGCAATTCGGCATCCAAATGAGCTTCGTCGAACTTCTACCGCAAATCTCCCATTACGGCGACAAAATCATCATCGGCTTTTTTCTGGACTTCCGCTCCCTTGCCATTTACACATTTGCCATCCTCATCACTGAACAAATCAAATTTCTTCTCAAAAACATCTTCATGCTAGCTCTCCCGCGCTACAGCAGCAAAAGTGAACAGGAAGTTAAAAAGCGCATACCCGTCCATTTTGTTTACATTTTAATAATCACAGCCCTAACCGTCCTTGCCTTTATTGCAGTCTGCCCATGGATCTACAAATTTTTCTTCCCACAGTACAAAGACTCCATTCCCTACGCCCAAGTCCTTGCAATTTCCCTACTTTTCATGCCCGGCAAAACCTTCTCGACCGCCATGGAATCGCACTACAAAAAAACAGCCCTCTTCATTTTTAACACCATACTTCCAATCCAAAAAATCGCGTTCATGCTCGTGCTAATCCCAACTTTCCACCTTTGGGGCGCAGTACTCTCCCTTGCCCTTTCCCGCCTTGTCGAATTAATTGTCTCCCCGCTTCTTTTCTATCACTTCTACAGCGACAAAAAACTTTCATGAAAAAAATCCTGCTCTATTCTTTGGCGACTATTGCAGCGTTGCTTCTAATCAATTTCATCTGGCCACTTCAGTTTTACGGCACGGACGGCTACTATTTTTGGGGGCTCGGCAAATATATTCTGGCCGGCAAATTTGCGAACAGCGAAATCTTTTCCCATATTTACCCGCTGACTTTCGCTTTTTTCACAGCCCCGATCCAAGCTCTTTTCCCATCTGCTGAACCAAAAACCCTGGGCCTGATTTTCATTTCATTCTACTTGTTAGTCGGCCCCGTAATCTTTGCAGCCACATACAAACTGAAAACTCCCAAAGAAACCTTCTACTACTTTTTCTTTGCAATGAGCGGCTTTTTTGTTGTCGAATATCTGATTGGCGAAAGTGTTCTGCCTCAAGTTTTCGGTTATTTGTTGCTTCCGGTTTTCCCCGCCATCCTTTTTTCACAACATAAAAACGCCACCTTATTGGCCGCAATTTTTCTATTCTTCGTCTACCTCATCCACTCCGCGACAGCATTTTTCATACTGCTTTCCTGCGCAATCACTTTTTTTTGGAAGCCCGCAAGAAAACGAACCCTCCCTTTTTTCATCTTAGCTATCCCATTAATTACAATAAAAACGGTCCACCTTTTTGCAATCGGCCTGGATTTCCCCCTCCCATTCAACCATATCCTCTTCAAATGGGGTCTCGGGACTCTCCCCGCAGACCTGCCCTCAAACTATTTCGACCTATCCCTCACTCAATTCCTACTTTCCGGCGTGCCATTCTTTTTTTGGATACTGACACTCCCTTTCACAAACAAAAAACGTCCCCCACAAATTTATTTTTTCTTTTCACTTTTTTTAGTGACAACTTTTGCTTTTTTCCTCTACCCTCAGTGGTCTGAGCTTTTCCCGGTCAACTGGCCAAGAGACCGCTATTTGGGTCTTCTCTGGTTATCTTTTGCCCTCACTCTGCCATTCACACTGAAAGCCCAAAGCCTCACGTTCAGGAAAATTTTCATCCCGATTTCAATTCTCTTCATCGTCGCGCAATTTTCTTTGGCCTTAAAGCGCGAATCCACTGTAGACCCATACATAGACAGCCAAATAGCCTGGATTCAAAGCATCAAAACTGACGGTGCAATTCTTTTTATGTCCCACGAAAACTTCAATACCTACGCCTACGGCATACTCTCTCCCGCGGACATCTACTTCCACTTTCCCAACCCGGATGGAGGTCTCCCCAAAGAAATGCTCATCAACAAACGCATCGCCAGCTCTTCTTTTAACGGACACGACCCAAACCCCGAGGACATTCAAAATTTCCTAACCGAAAACGGCATCAAACTTGTAGTCTTCAGTAAAGAATTCCAACCCGAATTTAACTTTCTCCTTCAAAGCGAATCATTCAGTCAGCTCTCATCCTTTAACGACGAGATTTTCGTTTTTTCTTCTTTGTAATATCCAGCCCCTCGTAAACACTCAGCGTTTTCTCCGCCATTTTCTCCCAAGAAAATTTCTTGGACCATTTCAAACCGCGATCCCTCAGCTCCCCTCTCAGCTCTTCATTTATCCAAATTTTATTTATGCTGTCCGCCATTTCAGTCGGATCATAAGGGTCGAAGAAAAGAGCATTATCCTCCCCGCAAACCTCCGGAATGCATGAAGTTTTTGAAGCCGCAACCGGCGTTCCGCACCTCATGGCCTCTAGTGGTGGCAAGCCAAATCCTTCATAAAGCGAAGGAAACACAAAAACACGTGCCTCTTGATACAGCGCCACTAATTCCTCTTCAGAAACCAGGCCCGTAAAAATCGTGTTATTTTCAAGCTCAAGCTCCTTCACTGTCCTCTTAATTTCCGGATAATACGGATCATCCGCTCCGGTGATCACAAGTTGCGCATCAAAAGTTTCGTCTTGATGCAAAATTGAAAAAGCCTTAATCAAATTCACCAAATTCTTATGGCCGCGCCACACCCCGGTATACAGCAAATAATTTTTAGTAATCCCATATTTTTTCAGCACCCCCTCATTCTCTTCCTTCACCCCGCGCGGCCCAAAATTCTCATTCACTCCTTCGTAAATCACCTCAATTTTATCAGGGAAAGCTCCCGCCACCTCCTCCAAATCCATTTTAGTATTCTCGGAAACCGCAATAATCTTCTTTGAATGCTTCAAAATACTCCTCAAAACTTTATTATAAGAAAACCTCTGAAACCCGCTATTCATCTTTTTCCCCGGGAAAAAAGACAGGGTCAAATCATGAATGGTAACCAACGAAGGTCGCCTGTACAACATAGGCGCATTAAAATGCGTAAAATGCATCAAATCCAACTTTGCCTTTCTCAGAATGGAAGGGTATCTAATCTGCTCCGCATATGAATAATGCTTCGCATTCACCAGCACCTTGGAAAACCGCTTATTCGGCGGCTCATAAGCGTCATACTCCGGCTTGTTCATGAAAAGCACATACTCATTTTTTTTGTCCACTTTGGCAAGGTTCCGCGCAAGCTCGAACACATAGCGGCCAATGCCCGTAAATTCAGTGCTGTACATTCTTGCATCAATTCCAATTCGCATGCGAGGATTCTATCACGGAATTTTTTATAGGCGAATAAAAATGTGTGCCCGTGCATGCTTTTTGTAAGCGAAAATGGCTTGCACAAGCCAAAAAACGACCCAAAATCTCTGCCCGGGCAGAGATTAGAAATCCCGACAGGTGCAAGCATATTTCCCCTTTTCTCTCAAGAAAAAGCCCTTAAAAAAAACATTGCATCCCCAAGGCGCCTTTGCTACAGTTCGACCGCCTTTTTAGGCAAAATATGGGCGGCCTAACCTGGAATCATATACGCATTCCTAAACCGGCCCCCCTACGGAGTGGTAGCTCAGTTGGTTAGAGCGCCTGCCTGTCACGCAGGAGGTCGCGGGTTCGAGTCCCGTCCATTCCGCCACACCCGCAGCGAAGAGAAGGGTGCACTAAAAATCAACGCGACCAACGGAAGCTACTTATTTACATGCCCATGAAAATATTTATTTTTGGAGCGGGAGCATCACAAGGATCTCAAAAAGACCTTGATTCGCCCTTGATTGATGAACTTTTTGATGAAAAATATCACGAAATTGCAAAAGAAATAGGATTAAATCCCGAAAAATAATTGAGATAAAAAACATGATAACAAAATTTGATTTGCATATTGGTGAAATGAAAACTTATGAAAGGCATGGGAAATATTACAAAATTAGCTGTGACCTTTTTAAAGATCACGATCACAAAAACAAACCAATTTATTATTATCATGAGGGACAAAAAGCAGATGACATTGTCGCAACAGTTGAGGCCAATGATAATCCACCATATGATTCCCCATATTCAAGTGAGGTCCATGGTAACTGGATAGTGTTTAGAGCAAATGTTGTTATTCATTTCATCAAGAAAAAAAACGGACTCAGAGTAGAAATCGAAGACATTTAATTATTGGGAAGGAGAGGAACAGTTTTACCTAATTCCCCTCCTAATATATCGGTCAGCAGACTCTTCACTCATCTCACGATGGTTTAAGTCATCACTGCTCGATACACCGTCACTGATTGCTGGTTGTTGCTATTGGCTTCTACTTGTAGGAGAGGTTGAGACCGGTCAGTCTGTTGACGTCCTCGATCATCTTCCTCCTGCTCGTCTCGTTCATGCGATCTACCTTGATGGAGCAACACACGAACTCTTCCGTCCCGTCAGGCCGAAGGCGGAACTTGATGTGAATGTGGTTTGCATCTCGCTTCTTGTCGGTGTCCATCTCGGGATCTGCGAAGAGGTTGTGGGTCCAGACGCCATCATTTTGGGATTTCGTCCAGTACCCATCGACCATGTGCCAGGTAGTCCACTGTCCTTCTTCGACAATATGCTCGCCGAACTTGTATTTCTGTGGCATTACTTCCTTCCTCCTTATTCAGCAACCTTCAATCAGTGACAGTAAACCGCCTAAACGCAAATAGACAATTTACTATCACGGATTGAATTGTCAAAGAGCTAAGGAACAACACTAGCAAAATAAATGCTTCTGGCTCAAGGAAAAAATATTTGCTAACATCAAATTACAATTCTTCAACATGCAAACCTTAAACGAAGACGACCTCCTCAACCTCTTAAAAACCACCAACAAAATCAGTGGAGTTTTTCTTATAAAAGAAGCCAGTTCACTGATGGATCTGGATTTCATTGATACCGTCTTTGAAAATTGTGAAATCTACGGTGGCGACTTTTGTAGCGGAATATTCAAAAACTGCACTTTCAACAATGTATTATTCAGAAAGTCAGCATTTATAGCCGTGGATTTTTCAAACTGCAATTTTATCGAATGTGTATTTTCAAATATCCAAGCAGACTATGGATTGGATAATTGCATTGTAACTCGACTAGACACGGCAAATGAATCTGATGAGGCGGCCAGCTACTACAGATTTGGCTTAAAAGCAAACCTCTAACCTACCCCTCCACCGGCACCGGAATGGGAAAATCCGGCGCTTCTTGCCCAATTGAGGAAAGCACCCGGTCCGCCTGACGACGCTGAATATAGTCGCGCTTTGCCCTGTGTATAATTTTATAATAATGCTCCGGATGCGGTACCAGCTTGATATTCATTGAGGTGTGCGTTCCGGATAGCGTGATATTGAACGAACCAAAATCCAAAATATTTTCCAAAATCCCATTCTGATGTTTTTGAATATCCTGGATTTTGGCCAGATCAATCGAATCTTTCGAGTCGCGAAAATAAATACTTCTATCCACATCCACAACCCTGAGGCTGGTAATTTGCACAGTTCGCAAATAATAATGAAAAATTCCCATAAAATGATTGTGAACCAGCCCAACAAGCAGAACAAAGCCAAAAATCACCCCAATCCTCACTGCAATTTCCTCCTTCGCAAACCGCGCCAAGTCGCCTAGAAAAAAAATAACAATCGCTGTAACCACCACCAAAACAAAAAGCGCCGAAAGGCGCGGTAACACACTTATCCAATGCTTACGAAAAGTGCAGATGACCTCTTCATCTGAAAGTTGCCCCTTAAACGACACACCTTCAGTCATAATAAAAAGTAAAAAGCTAAATAAAGACCAATCACGCTCGTCGCCCCCACCATAAAAAAATAAAACCAAACAAAATGCCTGAGCCTAACCACCCCAAAAAGCAAAGTATAAACCGACTCCTCAATCCGATACCTATTGATATAATTATATAGCCTTCGAATGCTCACGTAGCACATCGCCGCGGAGAAACTGACAATGATTATGAGAAGCAAAAAAGAGGCCATAACATTTTCCGTTTTAAGTTATCGGGTTGGCCTTGAGCTGGGGTGCGGCCCATAAGGCCTTTCTTATCATTCACTCTACCAAAAAAGGCCAAAAACGTCAATAAGAATCCTAAAAAAGACACCACTTTCCATAAGGCCGCAGCTTAACTTCAAAAATCCTTCTTAAAATCCTCCAACAACTGATCAGCTGTCCCTCCCTCACGCATTACATCACACCTTTCCGCTAACTTTGAAGCTATCACCCAATATTTTCTTGGATGCATTTGAAGGTCACGCTCACTTGCAGCTTCAAGCATAGCAACTAATTCCTCGTTACTTTTCCCGTCCAAGCCAAGCTCCACTGCCAACTGAGCCTCCAAAAAAGGATTAAGGTAGAGCCCCTTTTCTGCAACCTGTTAAAATCAACATTTTTTTTTGAATGTGCAAGAATGTCTGTGAAAGTGATGTTTTATAATTCGACTTACCAAATTGGCATATACAACAAAACCAAATTTTTATAAAGGATAAAATGGCTTAAATAAGTCAAAAAGAAAGGTAAAATCTCTGCCCGGGCAGAAACAATAAAGCCCGGAAATTTAATGTAAACTTTGATGGTCGGTCATTCCGTCAAGCACCTCTTTGATAAATTTTCGGTAAAACTGGGGTCTATTTACTACTTCAGCTGCTTCCCATTCAAAAACACCTGCACTTCGCTCTGAGTTTGCAAGCGCATAGGTGCACCTTGAACGTTGACTGTCTGGTCCAAATTCCCTTTCTCTCGGCTCAAATTTGCTGCAGTCGCAAAAAGCTCCAATTTAGCATTGGCAATTTCCTCCTTTAAATTCTGAATCTCCTCGCGAACCTCCGGATATTCAGCATTGTTTTCAAGCAGGTTTTTAAGGTGCTCCTCCTTTTTCTCTTTCACTTGGTCCCTAAGATCTTTCAGCGACAAAAGCAAATCTTCCAAATCCATCGGCACATCCGCCTCAAGCTCTCTAAGATGCTTTTTTGCATCCTTAAGCTGCTCGTCCTTGGCGTTAATAAGTTCAATAAGAGTTTTAAGTTGCTGGTCGCTCATAATATGAATGGTTAATGGTTTCCGACTCGCACATTAAATTAAAAATTGCTAAAATAAAAGCGAACTTAACGCTCCCAAAATGAAAAAATTTGCAGCCATCCTTCTCATCCTCGGCGGGCTGGTTCTTGCGGTTCCACAGATTTATTTCTGGCTAGACTCACTAACAGCAATACCAATTATTCAAGCCGGTATTGGAGGCCTGGCAATCATTTTTGGGATTGCACTTTTATTTTCAAGCAATGAGCATTAGTACAAAAACCGGAGACACTGGCGAAACCAGCCTTTTTTCCGGCGAAAGGGTATTAAAAGATAACTTCATAATTGAAATACTTGGCACTATTGATGAACTAAACGCCCACCTTGGTGTAATTGCCAGCGAACACAACGCTGATTTTTTAATTTCAATCCAGCGAGACCTCTACGAACTCGGTGCCCTTATTGCCAACTCCAAGTCTCAAGAAAACTTTCATCTTCCGCTCCAAACTCTTGATGAGCTGATCAATACTCTGGAAGCCGAACTTCCCCCTCTCAAAAATTTCATTCTTCCTGGCGGCCACCCCATTGCCGCAAAAATCAATCTGGCCCGCACAGTCTGCCGACGCTTGGAGCGCAGAATGCTTAAAGTAACTCCGCTGCCCACAGCAAGCCTCCCCTATATAAATCGTTTGTCGGATTTTCTGTTTCTGCTAGCCAGAAAAATCAATTTTGACACAAAAACGGATGAAATCATTTGGAAAAAATGATACAATCTAAAATCCATTTTCTAACCCTCCATTTATGCGAATCATACCAAACAGCAAAAACTTGAATGAAACTGACAAAAAGAAATTTCTTGAATATTTAGAAGAAAAAATGCAGCGCATCAAACCATTTATGGAAGCTCACTACCCTGACCCTGACACGGTTAAAGCAGCTTGCCGCATCCAACGGCATGAGCGTCACAACGCATACGAAATCACTTTTGACATCACCGCACCGCGCGGCGGCAAATTCAACACAAAAGTGGTGAAACACAATATCAATGAAGCCATGGACTTAGCCGTGGACAAACTTGAAGATCAAGTTCGGGAACACTTTAAAATTTTAACTCGATCATGATCTACCTGGACTACGCGGCCACAACACCGCTTGCCCCACAGGTTTTCGAGTCAATGCGGCCGTATTTAACGGAGCATTTTGGCAACCCATCTTCCGTTCACCGCTTTGGCCAGGTAGCCCGCAAGGCAATTGACGAATCCCGTATTTTTTTTGTCGAAGCCCTAGGCGCCGCCTCTCCGCGAAATATAATTTTCACCGGCTCCGGCACAGAATCCTGCAATCTCGCTATATTCGGCACAGCTTTTGCCAACCAAAAACGCGGCAAACACATAATAATTTCCGCCTTTGAACACGCTGCAATCCTCGAACCAGCAGAATATTTGCGTGACAATTTCGGTTTTGAACTCACCCTCATAAAACCCTCACCTGAAGGCATCATAAACCCGGAAGAAGTAGCCGCCGCCCTCCGCCCGGACACCACTCTGGTCTCAATTATGTACGTGAACAATGAAGTCGGCACTGTCCAACCAATCAAAAAAATAGCCAAACTCGTCCGGCAGCGCGGTGCCATTTTCCACACGGACGCTTGCCAAGCTCCCGGTTACCTGGACATAAACTGCGCTCACCTCGGCGTCGACCTCATGACACTAAACGCCTCAAAAGTTTACGGCCCCAAAGGGATCGGCCTTCTATACATTCGTGAAGGAATCCAGCTAACCCCCCAAATTATGGGTGGCGGCCAGGAATTCCGCATGCGCGGCGGCACGGAAAGTCCCGCTCAAATTGTCGGCTTTGCCTCCGCAATGCGCCTATTCCTAGAACACAGCAAAGAGGAAGCAGAGCGCCTCCGCGCCCTCCGGGACAATCTTCAATCAAAACTCCTCACCCTCCCCGGTGCAGCCTTAAACGGCCACCCGGACCTTCGGCTTCCAAACTTCCTAAACCTCAAGATAGACGGAATAACCGGAGAAAACCTGGTTCAACGCCTTGACATTGAAGGCGTCGCCGCCTCCGCCGGCGCCGCCTGCTCTTCTGGAAAGCTAAAAGCTTCTCACGTACTCCTGGCCATGGGCAAATCACTCAAAGAAGCCAGCCATTCAATCCGTTTCACCCTCGGCCGCCCCACAACAGAAGAAGAAATTGAGAAGACAGTGGAAATTATGCGCTCCCTATACACCTCTCCCTAAATCTGTTAGAATCCAAGCATGACGTTTGTAAATATTATCATCGGACTTATCGGTTTGGGACTCGGCGGCGCCGTCTCCTACAGCATGATTCGTGAAAAAATGGAAGAAACACCCGCGGATGAAGCCATTTTGCAAAAAGCCAAAGAACAAGCCGGCGAGATCAAACATAAAAGCAAAGAACAAATCGCTCGCGCCCAAAAAATCCTCCAAGATGAAGAAAAATATTTTGCCGAACATGAAAAAAACCTTGAATCCACTCTAAAGCAAAAAGAAGAACTTTTAGAGCGCAAAGAGCACCGCAACAAATCATATGAAGGCTCGCTAAAACAAGTTGAAAAACAAGTCGAAGACCTTCAAAAATCCACCGAGCAAATCAGCGACAAAATGATAGCCGCCCTTGCCCAAACCGCGGGCGCCACGGCAGAAAAAGCCAAAGCACACATTGAAAAACAACTGAATGAAGTTATCACAGAAAATCGTGAGGCACGCACAAAAGGCTACATTGAAGAATACACGGAAGAGGCACAAATTCAAGCAAAGGCGGTTCTCCGCCCGGTAATTCAGCGCCTCCAAACTCAAAGCTCAGTTGACAAAAACTCAACCACAGTAAACCTCAAATCAGACAAATTTAAAGGCATACTAATTGGCAAAGGTGGCCAAAACATCCAATATCTTGAAAGCCTCCTGCCGGTCTCCATTATTTTCAATTTGGACCCAATGGAAATTCATGTCGGCGGCGTAAACCTGCTGCGCAGACACATTGCAAAAGGCGCCATCAATCGACTTCAAAAACGCAGCGCAAAGTCCGGCAAAATTGATCCACCAATGGTCAAAGAATGTGTTGAAGAATCTGAAAAAGAAATCATGGGCATCTGCGACAACAAAGGCAAAGAAGCCATGCAAATGATGGACATTGACTTTAAAACACTAGATCCTGAATTGGTAAACCTTGTTGGAAGAATGTATTTCCGCACTTCTTTTGGACAAAACGTTCTTCAACACTCAATTGAAATGGCCCACATTGCCCGTTTACTCGCGGAGCAAATTGGTTCGGACTCGCAAACTGCAATGCTGGCTGCTTTTTACCACGACATTGGTAAAGCCGTGGACCATGACCTTGGCGGCTCACATGACGACCTCAGCAAGGAAATCCTGGAAAAATACAATTTCCCGGAAGAAATTGTTTATGCGGCCTTCGCCCATCATGACAAAGTGCCTTGCGTCTCCCCAGCTGACTTCATTGTGAAAGCAGCGGACGCAATCTCTTCAGTTCGTCCGGGTGCTCGCCAAGAATCCGTCACAAACTACTTTGAAAGAATCAAACAGCTTGAAGAAACCGCAAAATCCTACGGTGGAATTAAAAAAGTTTACACAATGTCCGCCGGCCGTGAAGTGCGCGTAATAGTGGATGAAAAGCAAATTAAAGACAATCAAATGCAGCCCGCTGCAGATTCAATTGCAGAAAAAATATCTGAAGAGCTTTCCTTTCCGGGCATTATTAAAGTAAACTTAATTCGTGAAATTCACGCTGTTGACTATGCTAAGGAAAAAAAATAAAGAAAAATCTAATGACTCCGCAATTGACCGAATTGTAATGGGAGCCATTATTGGCACCGCTATCGGATCCGTTTTGGGAATTTCACTCGCGCCAAAAAAAGGACAAGAAACCCGCTCCGACCTTAAAGAAGTATCAAAACTCGGCAAGGAAACGGCAAGTGGCTTTTTCAAGCTGGCTCGTCGCCTTTTACTTGGCAAAAAGACAAAACAAGAGAAGTCACCCCACGGGATGAAAGAAATCCCGAATGAAATGGAAGTAACCAAAAAAGAGCATGTCGATAGAGATTGAGAACCTCCTCCTCATAATGGTGGTGGTTTGGTCAACAGGTATGCTATTCAGAGCGGTAAAATTACCGCTGATTTTAGGCGAGCTTCTGGCCGGCCTCATTTTTGGACCCGCCCTACTTGGCGTCTTCCATGAAACCGAAAGCGTAAAAATCCTAGCGGAACTGGGAATTTTCTTCCTGATGCTTCACGCCGGTCTTGAAACCGAACCAAAAAAACTCCTTGAATCCTCCCGCCTGGGCCTCCTGATTGCTCTTGCCGGCATTGTCCTGCCTTTTGGACTTGGAGCGGGTATAAGCTTTCTCTTTAATGCAAGCCTCGTACAAGCCCTTTTCATTGGTGTGGCCATGTCCATCACAGCCATCTCCGTCACCGCCAAAATCTTCAAAGACTTTGACTACCGTAACAGCGAAATAAAAAACCTGGTCATGGTGGCTGCGGTTGCAGACGACATCTTGGCCTTTATCCTGGTTTCCGCAATTTTGACCATCGCGACAGCCGGAACAATGACAACCGCAGAAGTTGGCCTACTCTTTGTTAAACTAATTGTTTTCTTTTTCTCAATAATCTTCATTGGCGAAAAACTAATAAACCCGGTTCTGAAAAAATTCTTCTGCTCTTCAGGCGGAAAAGCCTTTACCCTCACCCTGATTTTCGGTCTTCTTTTCGGTGTTATCGCCGAAAAGCTAGGCATCCATTTTGTAATCGGAGCCTACATGGCCGGGCTTTTCATTAAAGAAGAGCTTGTTTCTGAGAAAATTTTCCAAAAAATCGAAGACCGACTTTTTGGCTTGTCCTACAGCTTTCTTGGTCCTATCTTTTTTGTATCACTTGGATTCGCAGTAGATTTTGCAGTTTTTTCTGAGCCCGGAACTTTAGCATTTTTGATACTGATTTTACTCGGCGCTTTAGTCGGCAAAGTAGTTGGAGCCGGCGCCGCAGCCTACTTCTCCGGCAAAGGCCTCCGCTCCTCCGCCATCATCGGCTTCGCCATGAACGGCCGCGGCGCCGTCGAACTTATCCTTGCCTCAATTGGTCTGGAGGCCGGAATAATAACTCACGAAATCTTCTCCATTCTGGTCTTCATGGCTTTCTTCACAACCTTCATAACGCCAATCGCCCTCAAATTTATCTTGCCATCAGGTCAAAAACCTGATCTTATAGGGTCATGACGAAGAATAAAAAACCAGCAAAGACAACAAAAAAAGCAAAAGCCAAGCGCAAACTACGTTTCGCAAGAGGCTTGGCATTGAGCATTTCTCTTCTGGTTCTCGCAGCAGAAGTCGGCTCGGTTTTTGCAGTACAAGCTCTGCCTGAGTCAGCCTTTTTGGATAGAATTACTATTGAAGATTACTCGCTCCGCTCTTTTGAAAGCTTCAATCACGCTTCTGAGCAGATCACTCAGCTTGACAAAGAATTCCAAAAACAAAAAATTCTCTGGACCTCTGACCGCGGAGAAAAAGAAATCCAAATCAGTGAATTCCAGCCCCAAACCAACCTGGACATCTTAACAACTTACCTAAACGACTTCGACAAAAGACCCGCAGTGGACCGTCTTCGCGTCTTCATTCTCGGTGAAAAAAATCATTCCTCCCTCACCGTATCCTTAAGCCGCATCAAAGAATCCTACTCAGACACTGAAATTGAACAACCTCTCAAAGAAGCCGCCTACTACTTTGAAAACGGCGAAATCAAAATTTCCCCGGAACAAACCGGCTATGAAATTGATACCCTCGCCATTCTAAAAGCCTTGAACGAATATCATCGCACTTTAAACGTGCCAACTTCAGAAAAGCTACCACTTGTTGTACATGAGCCAACTCTTACCACAAAGGACCTGGAAGCCCACATTGACGAACTTGGTCAAATAATTAACAAAAAAATCACACTCCAGGATCCTGACGGAGCAAAATGGACAGTCGTTATAAAAGATCACCTGAACCTAATAATCCCGGACGGCGAATCCTACAAAGTCTCTGAAGACGCCCTAAATGACTTCCTAAACCAAGAAATCGCAACGGAAGTTGAAACAGAGCCAGTCAACGCAACAATAACGGAAAATGAAGACGGCATATACGCTTTTGAAGGCTCAGCCCGCCGCGGCCGCATGATAGACCGCGCAGCATTCTATCAAGAATTCCAAAACGTTCTAAACAGTGAAGAAGACACCCTAACTCTTCCAATAATTGAAACAGACCCCGTCGTCACAGTCCCCGACTCTCTCAAAGAAAAGGGCGTCACGGACCTGGTCGGCTACGGCTACTCACTCTTTTACGACTCAACCGTCAACCGCATCCACAACTTGACCCAAGGGATCGCAACATTTAACGGTCAACTAATCGCCCCCGGTGAAGAATTCTCATTCACCACAAGAATGGGCCCAATTGACGCCGCTCACGGCTACCGCGCCGAACTCGTTATCAAAGGAAATGACACCAAACCAGAATACGGCGGCGGAATGTGCCAAGTTTCTTCAACCATGTTCCGCGCAGCCCTCTACTCCGGCCTCCCAATTACCGCCCGCAAAAACCACTCTTATGCGGTCTCCTACTACGCCTACCCCAACGGCTACGGCCTTGACGCCACCGTCTACGACCCCCTTCCGGACCTTCGCTTCATCAACGACACTGAAAATTACCTCCTAATCCAAGGCTACACGGAAGGCAAAACCGCTTACTTTGTCTTTTACGGCACTTACGACGGCCGCAAAGTCGAAATGGATGGCCCCTACAGTTACAACTACCACTCAGTTTCAACACCTTCTATCACCTACACCTCAGAGCTCCCACCCGGTGAGCGCAAATTCAAAGAATACGCCCACACAGGCTTTGACGTTGACTGGTATCGCACAATAATCACCGCAGACGGCACCGCCTCAGAACCGGAACTCTTCCATTCCTCTTATGAAGCCCGCCCACCCCAATACTACGAAGGCACACCCGCAACGGAGTAAAGCTAAGAGACAAGAAACCTTCGGTGCAGACGAATAAAAGAAAGCGGCCATAAAGGAACACTGCTATAAACACATTCATTCCTCATAATCCTGGTCTGCTCTTTAAAAGCATCCACATCACATCTGCCACGCATATTAATTGGAGTCAAAGCCCTCACAGCATTTATATCAACAGGAAATTCAGAGGAGAACTCCATTAAATGAGAAATAGATTCGGACATTCGCCCAAGACAGCACTCCCGGCCAACAAACGACATCATTAGCTCAAGAATCTGCATTTCATTTAGCGGCTTGTAACTCATTTCAACAAAAACAGGTTTTTCTCTATAATAAGCCAATTCCATATCAAATATTTTCGACTCATTAGATCTCATTCCTCCAACTCCGGCAACAACACGTCTACCCAAATCCAACTGCTGTTGAACAAGACTCACACTTGCATTATCATTCGCCAATTCATCAAGCACAACGGTTTCAATACCCTCTTGACCGGCAGAGAGCTCTCCAAATTCCTCAAATACTAACTGTCTATATTCCTCAACATTTCGCCAAGCAAAAGTGCCATGAGGAAGCTCATAATACATAGCCCCATCTCTTTCAATACTCCTCAACAAATGGCTCTTCCCAGCCCCACTTGGTCCAACCAAAACCACCATACAATTATCACGAACAGCATCTCTTGTTCTCTGCAGCTCATTTTTTCGAAGATCCTCCAAAGCAACTCCATCAGGGTCTTTTTGGTTCAACTCCTGACATCTTATTGAGCCACCCTTGCCCCAAACAAAGCCTAAAGCATCATAATATGCAGTTTTCATATCTGCAGCTTCTTGAACTGAAATCTCCGGGAATTGCAACATATTTGCAACCTAATCAATTAAAGAGAGGCATTTAACCACATTTAGCTAAATAATGCAAGTAACCATTCAGGTTCAAATATTACATTCCTCCCTTAACCTCCTTCACCATCTTCTTCACCACGTCATTATAAGGGTCACTTTCCAAAACCTTTTCAAGTGCAGCCAAGGCTTCTTCAGCCCGCCCCATCTGCCTGTAATATTCCGCCAAAATAATCTTCAAATCATTATCCTTTGACTTTCGAGCCGCTGCCGCCTCAAAATACTTCAAAGCCTTCTCGCCGTCCCCAAGCTCATGATAAACCTGCGCCAAACTCTGCAAGCGGTTTGCACGTCTGTCATCTAACGCAATAGCATTTTCATAAGCTTCCGCAGCCTCAAGTAGTCGCGACTGACTGTACAAAGCCGCCCCTAAATTACTGAAATAAACCGGGTCTTTTTTTAGATTCACCAACTTGGAAAAATAAAGCTCTGCTGATGGAAAATCCTCAATCTTCAAAGACAAAAGTCCCATATGATTAAGTGCATCCAAATGCGACTCATCCGAATCAATCACCGCCAAAAAACAATTCGCAGCCTCCTCAAACTCACGTCTGCTCATATGCATTTCCCCTTTTGTCAAAAGCCTTCTAAGAGCACCTCCGGAAACCTCCTCGCTAGGCTCTTCTTGCTCCATTGGCTCTTCCTCTTCAGCTATTTCTCGAGCCTCTATCGCCTCCTGCTCCGCCAAACTCTTTTGAAATTCAATATCTCGCCGCGTTTTTATCAAGCGATTCGAAAAAATGTATAAAAGCACCAAAACCGAAGAGATAAATACAATTAAAGGAAGCATCTAAGAAGTGAAAGGTAATAAAAGGTTTTCTAGCAAAAGTCGCGAGTTAACATTATTTCGTGCGTCCTGTTTTACACCTAAAATGTCCTCCATGACAACCGTAAAATCAAGATGACTTAAATTTGTTACGCTCTCACGTGAAAGTGCAATTGTCCTTGCTCTATGTAAAAAAATGTCCAAAAAATCCTGCAAATTCTCACTTTTTTCAAAACTGCGAACAATTTCAAACGCACGCCCAGTATCCGGATCCTCTAAAAACCGCGAAATCACATGATTCATCTCCCTGTGCATTTTTAAATAATCAGAATCAGCAATAAGTCGCATCAGCTTGCCCGGGCGCCCCATTGCATACATCACAAGCTCATCGGCATTAGACTCAACGCGGCACGCCGCAAGCATTTCCAAATCATTCACTGTGCCAAATTGAGTCACGCGTGACCGAGAACGAATCGTTTCCAAAATATCTCCCTCATTATTCGCTGTTAAAAAAAATACAGAACCATCTGGCGGCTCTTCCAAAGTTTTTAAAAGTGCATTCATTGCCTCCGGCTTCATTCGCCCAATATTTTCAATAACAACCACAAAATACGGCCTCAAATGTGTCATTCCTGTTCGCTCCACAATTTTCCTAATTTGCTCAATCATAAGCCCCTCACCATTATCCAAAAAAAGCAAAGTATCCGCGTCCACACCCTCCGTGACATGCTTTCTCAAAACCAGCTGCGACTCATCCGGACACTGCATAAACGAAGCCAATTTCAAAGCAAGCTTTGTTTTACCAGTGTGCTCCGGCCCCACAAATAGTTGAGCGTGATGCAGCCGACCCTGTTCCGCCTCTGCCTTAAGCCTATCCCAAATTTTCCCGTGCCCAATTAACATTTCACAGTTTTGTTAGCCAATATGGTTCCTGTCTCACCAAAAGTTGCCGCGCATCTTCCGGATAAGCCATGCACATTTTCACCACATGCTCCATTCGCACTCTATTTTGCGACCCCTTCACGAGCAATGTATCACCTCTTTCCAAAAATCCACTCAAAAATTGCCCGGCATCTTTTGAATTTCTGAATTGGTGAATCATGGAAGCAGACATGCCGGCTCTGTGCGCACCCTCCGCCATATCCTTCGCATGAGACCCTACCGCAACCAAAACATCCGCGCTTAAAGCTGCTTCTTTCCCAATTTTTATATGCGCACTCTCTGAAAGTTCACCCAGCTCATTCATAGTCCCAAGTGCCGCAATTCGCCGACCCTGAAAAATAGACAAAACCTTCAATGCTTCTTCTACAGCATCAGGAGAAGCATTGTAAGAACTGTCCACAATCAAAGACGAATTCACTCCTTCAATTTTATTCATCCTTCCGGGCGGCAAAGAAAATTCATGCAACCCTGCCTCAATTTCCTTCCAATTCATACCACTCACAAACCCCACCGCAATTGCAGCCAGCACAATAGTCACATGACAATCTCCCAAAATCCGCGGCAGTTTCACCGGAATTTCTTTATTTTCATAATTTAAAACAAACGAAAGTCCATGAGGGGTAGTTTCAACGTGAGTCGCCCTAATATCAGACTCCCCGCTAAGCCCAATTTTCAAAGTGGACGCAGGAAGTTTATCCGCCAATTGCCTCACATAAGTGTCATCCACATTCAAAATCACCCAGCCATCACTTTTTGTCGCCGCACTCGCCCTGGATTTTTCCTCAAAAATCGCTTCTTTGTTTGGGAATTGCCCTTCACCACGGTGCACGTCCTTCACGTTCAAAAACACCATAATATCCGGTGTAATCACACTCAAAATCTCCTGCATATCACCCGGCTTATCCACCCCCATTTCCATCACAAGCGCATCAAAAGGCTCAGGTTTTTTAAGCGAATCCAGCCCCGCTCGTAACAATATCCAAAACCACCGCCCCAAAGACGAATATCCAGTTGAATAACCCAAAATAGTCAAAATCGCTCCAAAATCCGTATTGTAATTTTTCTCACTCTTCACAACCTTGAAATTCCTCTCAAGCACGCTACTTATTGCCTCTTTTGCGCTTGTTTTTCCAACGCTCCCCGTTATGCCAATCACTTTTGGATTGATGCGCTTTAGCTTCCGCTTTGCAAGCGACCTCAAGACATTCCTCACACTATTCTTAAAAACGACTTTCATAATGTCGATTACAGGCTAACACTCTAGCAGAAAAATGCCGCTTCTGCTACACTTCCTTCCGAAAACTAACCCACACGCCATGAAACTTAAAGACAAAGTTGCAATTGTCACGGGTTCCGGAAGAGGAATCGGAGCGGCAATTGCTATTGAATTCGCCCGCCAAGGAGCGAAAGTAGTTTTAACAAGTCGCCACACAAAAGAATGTGACGAAGTTGCAAAAAAAATCAAATCACTTGGCAGTGAAGCACTCGTAGTTAAATGCGACGTTTCTAAGAAAAAAGATGTCGATGCACTTGTACAAAAAACCGTAAAAAAATTCAAGAAAGTAGACATTATGGTCAGCAATGCGGGAGTGGTTGTCCAAAAGCCAATTCTTCAAATGGCGGAAAAGGACTGGGATTTTGTACTGGACATCAACCTGAAAGGTGCATTTCTTTGTGCCAAGGCGGCTGCAGCCCACATGACCAAGAAAAAATACGGCAAAATTATTTTCACAGCTTCAATTGCCGGTGAAGTCGGATTTGCCAACACTTCTGCCTACTGCGCCTCAAAAGGCGGGCTGGTCAATCTTACCCGTGAACTTGCTCTTGAGCTTGGCCCACTCGGTGTGAACGTCAATTCAATCGCTCCGGGCATTATCAATACTGAAATGACAAAAGACATGCTCAAAGACAAAAAAACCAAAAGCATGTTCATGGCACAAACTCCAATCGGTAGAGTCGGCAAACCGGAAGACATTGCCTTTGCAGCGCTTTACCTCGCCTCGGACGAAGCCAGCTTTGTCACCGGCCACACTTTAGTTGTGGATGGCGGCTGGATTGCAAGCTAGCAAGATAACAGACAAACAAAAACCCCTTCGCATTGAAGGGGTTTTTTAGTGTAAAAATGGAATTTATTTCACTTCCTCAACAATCTTTGCAAAAACCTCAGGCTCGTTGACTGCAATGTCAGCTAAAACCTTTCGGTCTAGCGCAATCTTCTTTTCATGAAGAGCGTTGATGAACCTGCTGTAGGACATTCCGTGAGCTCTAACTGCAGCATTTAGTCTGGCAATCCATAGGCGCCTGAAATCGCGCTTTTTCGTACGTCTGTGAGTGTACGCATGTTGGCCTGCTTTCATTACTGCATTTTTCGCCTGCCTATAAAGGCGGTGACGAGAACCACGATATCCCTTTGCAGCTTTGAGAACCTTGTTGTGTCGACGTCTTTGCGTCACACCACGTTTTACTCTAGGCATTTTATAGGGGGGTTAAAAAAGTGCGCGGCCATAGGCGAGGCATGCCATGGGCCAACGCTTAATAAATTAAGGTAGAAGCGCTTTAAATCTCTTTGCATCTGCTGGCGAAACAACCATTTTGTTGCCACCAAGATTTTTCTGCCTTTTGGATTTGTTAATCAAAAGGTGTCTCTTTGAACCTTTTTCAATTCGAATCTTACCGGAACCCGTCTTTGTGACGCGCTTTTTGGTTCCGCTGTGCGTTTTCATCTTCATTATTTTAGGGGTGAAAGAATCATAAATAGGTTATACCCTTGCTTTTTTGGTTCCTGATCAACTTTCGCAACATCCTTTAGGTCTTCTTTAATCTTATTCATTTTTTCAACTGCCAAGTCATAATGTGTAACCTCTCGGCCCTTAAAAATCAAGGCGACTTTCAACGAATTCCCTTCTTCCAGGAAACGCCGAGCTCTTTTTATCTTGACTTCGAGATCATGCTGATCCGTACGTACACTCAGACGAATCCCTTTCACTTCATGCTTTTTCTGCTTTGCTTTATGCTTTTGATCCTGTTTATTTTGCCTGTAAAGATACTTCCCATAATCCATTAGCCTGCAAACAGGCGGAGTTGCATTCGGAGAAACCTCAACAAGGTCGAATCCATTTTCTTTAGCCAAAGCCTGTGCTTTCTCGATTCCCATAATACCCATCTGGGCCTCACCATCGCCGATTAAACGAACAGTGCGAGATCGAATTTCTTCATTTTTCCGGAGTCGCTTTGCTATAAATCCTTGGTTAGAAAAAGACAAACCGCATTCTAGGTGTTTTTAACCTTGAAGTCAAGATATTGCATCTATATTAACTTTCGACTACATTATGCCCACTTCTTAGATCACGAATGTCTACATCAAGACGAAAAACCCGAACTTGCAAGGTAGGAAAGCTGAAAATAGGCTCCGACCATCCAATTGCTATCCAAACAATGGTCACCGGCCAAGCCAAGACGACTAAGGCTATTATTGAAGAAATCAAATCCGTTGAGGGTAAAGGTTGTGACTTAATCAGAATTGCCATTCCAAACCTGGAAGCTGCAAAGGCAATCCCTGAAATCAAAGAAAAAATCTCCCTTCCCCTGGTTGCAGACATCCATTTTGACCCCCGTCTTGCAGTGGCAGCTCTGGACTACGGCGCTGACAAAATTAGAATCAATCCGGGAAATTTTAATGATAAATCATATCTGGACAAAGTAATTGCGCTGGCAAAAACAAAAAAAGCTGCAATCCGAATAGGCGTAAACGCAGGCTCACTTGAAAAAGACCTCTGGGACAAATACGAAGGTCCCGTGCCGGACGCGCTTGTAGAATCCGCCCTCCGCTGGTCCTCCTACCTTGAAAACAAGAACTTCGGCAACTTCATAGTCGCCCTCAAAAGCTCGCGCGTCCCCCAAATGATTGACTCTTACGAGCGTTTTGCCTGTCAAACAGACATTCCACTTCATCTTGGAGTCACTGAAGCCGGCCCAACTTTGCCGGGCGCAGTCAAAAGCGCAATCGGAATCGGCACGCTTCTCAGAAAAGGTATCGGTGACACAATTCGCGTCTCCATCCTAGACACTGTTGAAAAAGAAGTGGAAATCTGCCGCCAAATCTTAAAATCGCTTGGCCTTTACACAAAAGAACCGGACATCATTGCCTGCCCAACCTGTGCAAGAACGGAAATAGACCTCCCCTCCTTGGTTGAAAAAGTTGAAAAAGCGCTATCAAGAGTCCACAAACCCATCACAGTCTCTGTAATGGGCTGCGTGGTCAACGGAATAGGTGAAGCGCGTGAGGCAGATTTTGCCATTGCTGGCGGGAAAAATTGCGGAGTTTTATACTACAAAGGCGAAATTTATAAGGCAAAAGTCACGGAAGACCGCCTAATCCCGGAACTTCTCAATTTAATCCAAAAAAAGACATGAAAAATGCTCTAACTTATATGAAGTTTGCGGTGGCAATATTTTTTATGAGCTTTGTGGCGTTCAATTTCTACAAAATTAATCCATATTACGAAAATGCAGCCCTTTTTTGGAAGTTAGCTGCTTTCCACATTTTCTTGGCTTTATCCATGTCGACAGCCATATATTTCATTGGCCAGAAAAAGCAATCAATAACAATCAAATGGCTATTTGGGCTGATTCTCCTTTGCACATTTATTGTTGGGACTTATCAATTCGCAGTTTCGGATTTCTCAAGGCTTGTTGATGGCACTCTCGTCAGAGAGGGAACAAAAATTGAAATAGTGCAGCCGGAAGATGTCACAGAAAGCATGACGGTTCTTTTTGAAAAAGATCAGCTTGTGCGTGAAACTAAGTATATAGCGGAAAACCTCCCCGAAAGCATCAGGCCAGCCTTTCAAAAGGCAAAATTTATTGAATCAATGGTCTCTTACTCAAAATATATTCTTGCAACTTTCTCCGGGGCACTAATATTTTTCTTAATTTTTGCAGGTCTGGGCACCGCAATATTTTTTAGAAAAGCAAAGCAAATCACGCTTGAACAACACCTGATCAGCTTCTTTCCCGGCGCCGCTGTTTTTAGTGTAGCAATTTTCGCTCTTAACTTAGCTGGCGCTTATACAATTAAATCTTTTCTAATAGTATTGGCACTTGCAATTCTCATAAGCTTCAAACAAATATGGGGCAAAATTAAATTTCTCTGGAGTGAAAGAATCTCTATAGAAAATAATAAAAAAGAAACCATTGTTATTCTTGGTTTCTTTATTGTCATGCTGGCAATGTGCCTTTTGGATTCTATTCGCCCATTCCCAATTGCTTGGGACGACATAAATCTCTACGGCCGAGCTGCAAAATTAATGGTCACAGACAATCTTTTCCCGCAAGGCATTGGCCCAACTGCATGGACAAATTTGCAGAGCATCTCCTGGCTTTTTGTAGACACCTTCCAAGGAACTTACGCAATACTTTTCACATCCTTTACGTTAATGCTGGCCCTTTTCTATATCCTGGCCAGAAAATTCATTTCACAGTCAAGCTCCCTTTGGGCGACTTTGTTTTTATCGCTCATTCCCATGATCTCGTTCTTCTACGCGATCGACACCAAAATTGAAATTCCACTTCTGGCAACAAGCATCGCCGCTATGCTGGCACTGGAAACTTGGCTGCATTCAGACAAAAAACACGACCTCATTCTTACGGCAGTCCTCTTTGGCTTCCTTGTAACAATAAAAATCACGGCATTGTTATTTGTATGGGTACTCTTGCTTTTGGCTTTCTATCTAAAAACCCAAAAGAAATACCTTACAGCAAGTTTGTACTTTGCATTCATGTCGGCTTTCGCTTTCGGTGGTCAAATGGCTACCCTTCAAGCTTTCAAATTAAATCCAACTCCCTTTGCAATTGCCTTCTTAATTTTGGCAATTCTTTGCGCAATTTTCAGTATCAAAAAAGAAAAACCGTTAGGTGCAATAAAACAATTGAAACCGTTTCTCATTTTTGGAGGAATAATATTGCTTTTCATGCTGCCATGGATGATTTGGCATTATGTTGAGACGGGCCATTTCACAATTTCATCTCTGGTTTTTGGTGAGAAAGATATAATAAAATTCGAATACGAACGGGTTCAATCCTGCCAAGAAAATTTTGCATTCTTTGCCGACTACAAACGCTATGCCGGCCCCGGCCAAGGCCTGCTATCATTAATATACTTTCCATGGAACACAACCATGACGCCTGAGCTCGGAACATTTATCTCTGATATCACCTTTTTATTTTTAGGCATTGCGCCTTTTTGGTTGCTTTTCCCCAAAAAAATCTTTCAAGAAAGCAACAAAAACCTCCTTCTGCTTGTCTTTACTGCTGCCTACGCTCTGCTCTGGATGCTCGTTAGCAGCGGGGTTAGCTGGTATGGGATATTCATCCTCATTCCAGCAGTAATACTTTTATTTTTCACAATCGAAAAAAAGGAAATCTGGTGGCGAACCATTCTCATGGTGTTTATTGTTATAAGCCTAATTGGCAATTTCCTGCTAAGAAATCAATTTTACGCTGAAGCTCGCATGTTCGCTTATTCAGTCGGACTTTATAACAACGACACAATTCTGATAGATTTTTATCCCGGATTTTATGAAATCGTCCAAATCCTGGACGAGTATAAGAAAACAAACAAAGCCCCAATAATTTACAAAGTTGGAACCCAATCCAAATATTTTTTACCAGTACCGGACTCAAACATCATTGACGACGACTTTATGGACTACTATTCCTGCGCAATTAAACAAAAATCAATTGAGGAAATCAGACAACTTTTTGCAGAAAAAGGAATCACACATATTTTCATGCATCGCGGAGTGGAACTTTCCACAGATTCCGAATTTTATGATGAATACATCCAAAAACGTGACGCATTCGAAGAATTCTTGCAAAATAGTGGCTGGCCAATTGTTTACAGCGGCCATGATTTGGTCCTTCTGGAAGTCCAATGATAAAAAAAATCGCAATATTCGGTTCTACTGGATCAATAGGCACTCAAAGCCTTGAAGTTCTCAGAACTTTCCCCGACAAATTTGAAGTAGTCGCACTTTCTGCTCTTCAAAACGCTGAGCTGCTGGAGAAACAAGCTACAAATTGCCGATCCCAACTTGGCCCTTTAGATAAAAAAACCATAAACAGCCTGATTGCCCCCGCAGACTATGTAATAAACGCCGTCCCCGGTTTTGAGGGTCTTCTGGTTTCTTTACAAACAGTCAAAGCGGGAAAAGTTTTGCTGGCCGCAAACAAAGAATCTCTGGCAATTGCCGGCAGACACCTTTGCATGATTGCAAAAAAAACCGGCGCACAAATCCGTCCGCTGGATTCTGAAGCATCCGCAATTTGGCAATTAATCTTTGATCACGGCCGTGAAAATGTGGCATCCGCAACTCTTACTTGCAGTGGTGGCCCGTTTTTTGGCAAAAAAAGCGAAGATCTAAAATTCGTAACGGCAAAAGACGCCCTTGCCCACCCCACCTGGCAAATGGGTCCAAAAGTTTCAATAGACAGCGCTACTCTCATAAACAAAATCCTGGAAGCCTATGAAGTTTCAAACCTCTTTGATATTCCCATTACAAAAATTCAAATAGTCATTCACCGCCAAAGCGTTGTGCATTCTATGATCCACACCTACTCGGGCGCCACAAAAATGCACATCACCCAGTGCGACATGCGCCTCCCGATTTCCTACGCCCTGAATTACCCGGAGCAACCTTCTTGCCCTTGGCAAATTAAACGCACCCGCAAAAGCGAACTTTCTTTTGACACCCCGGACGCCGAAACTTTCCGCCCAATTAAGTGGTTCGCTATGCACAAAGGCAATCCAATCTTCCCAATTGCACTAAACGCATTAAACGACATAGCAGTTTCACGCTTTCTCTCGGGCAAAATCGGCTTTTTGGACATCTACGACTTCATTGAAAACGGCCTTCAAAAATGGCTTTATACCCAGCCGCCAAACACATTGGAAGAAATCATTTCGCTTCATCACAGAATTCAACACTCACGACTAGAAGGAGTGAGGTCGAGCGACTACCAGAATCGCGAGGCTAACGCGACCGGAGGGAGCAACCTATTATGAATATTGCAATAATCCTAGCAGCAGGCCTATCCAAGCGTGCGGGACAAAATAAATTGTTCGCTTTGCTCGGTGGCAAACCCGTCTGGCAAAAAACCTACGAACAATTTCAAACGCACCCGGAAATTGACCGTATCATAGTAGTTGTCCCAAAAGGCGAAGAAGCATCTTTCCCCACAGACGCAATTTTCACCGCCGGTGGAGAAACCCGCATGCAGTCTTTTTTAAACGGCCTCGCTGCCGCTCGGCCGCACCCCTCAGACATAATTATTGACCAAAGCGCCGCAAACCCCTTCGTCACAAAAGAAGAAATCACACAAGTAATTCAAGCCGCCAAAGAGCACGGCGCCGCCGCCGTTTCCCACCAAGCAATAGACACAATCACACTTGAAAAAGACGGTTTCTATGAAAAATCCATTCCCCGCCAAAAAGTCCGCCTCATGCAAACCCCTCAAGCTGCTCGCTTTGACCTAATTCAAGCTGCAAACCCACCCAAAGACGCCACAGACCTTACTACCGCCCTACTCCCAAAAACTCGAGTAAAACTCATCCCCGCCTCCCCACAAAACAAAAAAATCACCTTCCCGGAAGATTTCCGGCCCACTTACTTCATTGGTGAAGACTCACACCGCTTCAGCAATAAAGGCCAACTCACTTTGGGTGGCCTCATAATCCCGGAGCTCCCCGCACTCAAAGCCAACTCGGACGGCGACGTCATTTTTCACGCAATCGGCAGAGCACTTGCTCAAGCAAACGCCAAAGAATTTTCCTCCATTGCAGACCCACTCTGCGAAAAAGGCGAAAAATCCTCCATAGCTTACCTAAAACCCCTACTGAAAAACATAAAAATCCAACACATTTCCCTCCAACTCGAATGCGCTAGTCCACGCGTTTCTTCGCTTCCACTAGCGGATTCTATTGCAAAATCCCTGAAAATCCATAAAAATGCCGTAAGCTTAGCGGTAATGACCGGTGAAGACCTGTCCCCATTCGGCCGCGGCGAAGGCATAAGATGCACTTGCATACTAACAATTTCAAAATGGCATACAGATTAAATCCAAACATGATATCAGAGGAAGCTAAAACAGAAACAACTCGCACTCACGCAGGCCCAATTGGAGATGAACGTTTTAGACATAGACGCCGCCCAGACAACCGAACATACTATAGAGCTCCATCTGCGCCAGTCCCGTTGGACTTTAGGCACAGCCTTGAAGGGTCTATTCATTTTCAAAAAATAGCGCTCCAGTTGGAGGATACCCCAGCAAGAAGAAAGCTTATTAAGCGAATGGAGGCTCGCTTAGAAGACACCTCGCCACTCTCCAAAGAAGAATACGACTCATTTAAATTATAACCGTGTTCACCCTCTCCTGCCCCGCCAAAATCAACCTCTTCCTTGCCATCCACGGCAAGGACCCATCCGGATATCATCTTTTAGAAACCGTCATAGCCCGCCTCAAAGAACCTTTTGACGAAATCACAATAAACCCCGCCCAAACCCTGCAAATTGACTGCCCTTCCCTCCCGCAAAACGAACAAAACACAGTTGAAAAAGCTATCCGAATTCTTGAATCCCACAGCGGCAAAAGCCTCAACTACAAAATCCAAATTACCAAACACATCCCACCAGGCAGCGGTCTTGGCGGCGCCTCGTCGGACGCAGCCGCAGTCATGCTCTTCCTAAACAAACACGCCGCCCTAAAAATTCCCCACCAAACCCTCATGCAACTCGGCGCCAAAGTTGGCATGGACGTGCCATTTTTCATTTCCGGCCACCCGGTCGCACTCTGTACCCATTTTGGGGAAAAAGTCTCTCCGCTTCCCTCTCTTCCGGAAAATCTGGAAATTGAAATCCGTGCGCAAGGTAGTCAAAACACAAAAACAGCCTACGCTCTCTGGGACCAACACTTCGAGCGAAGCGAAGAAGGCCGAACGGGCCCTAGCATCCGTGAGGCTAAGGCGAACGAAGTGAGCAACCATAAAAACCACACCGCCGCCAAAACCCCCGCCAAAACCTCAAACGAACTTCAAAAAGCACTCAAAGCCAAGAACACCAAAGCAATTATTCAAAATCTTCAGAATGACTTTCAGACAATTTTTCCCCTTGAGGAACCTTCAACTTCTTATGAGCGCCGGCTTTTAGCCGGTTCAGGTGCCGCGTTCGCCGTTTTTCGTGAGAAAGATACGCATAAGTAACAACCGTCAAAATCACGGCAGAAAAAGCAACCATCCAAGTGAGCTGCAGACCCAAATCAAACACCACGTCCTCCAAAAACATAGTGATTATTGCCAAAAAAGTCAGCCCATAGGCAAGAGGCCAAAAGATCTTCGTCTCTTCAAAATGCGGAAAAGTTTTATCCCCCATGGATTTTAACCAGACCATCATAAGCAAAAGCGAAAGTAGCCCGAAATAAATCAAAACATCCAGCCACAAATCCACATGCTTAACATCAGCAGCTGTCAAATATTGCACCAAAAACGGATGCATCACCCAAAAAGCACCAATTGCAGAGGCTAATAAGACAAAGGAAACTTGATTTCGCCTAAAAACTCTTCTGACTTTTATCACGCCAGGTACCTTTTCAAGCCTATCAAAAAGAGCAATTAACTGTTCATGACGCTCAATCAAGAAATCAAAATAATCCCTACTCAAATATTTTCTATTTCCGGGCATCCCCAAAGCATGTGAAGTAGAATATTTACTTTGAAAAACATCATATCCTTGCCCAACACTTTTTATTAGCGGCACTTTTAAATCATAAAACGGTTGGATTAAATCCTTCAAAAGTCCAGTTCTGTCATTCGCCTCAACCACAATCCTTATCTTATATTTATTTATCTGTTCTCCTCTGGAAAGCCAAGCAAAAATCCTGCTGAAAAATGAAAAAATAAAATTAATTGTGCCAATGTTCAATTTGGGGAACATTACTCTGTAAACCGTTTCAGCGCTCAAAGACCCCTCCCCAATCATTGCCAAAAGCTGCTCAAAATTCTTTGCCTCAAATTTTTCAGTAACCAAATCCAACTTTTCATTAGGCAAATTATAAATCATTCCCCTGTCCTCATGATCTAACTCCTTTTGAAACAATTGCTGCCCCAAATTCACCTTGGTACTTAAACTTTTCTGCTTATAAAAATCCCTAATTTTTTCCTGCGCGGTAGCCGTTTTTACATGCTCAAGCCACCACCTTTCTGGTCCCTCCCTGTCTTTATTTCCATAAATAATTTCAACCGTATCACCACCATTTAGCTGCCCAGTTATTGAATAAATTTTATTGTTCACCATGGCTCTAAAAAATTTCTTGTCAGTAGGCAATCCCAGCGTAAACATATAGTCCAAAACAACAGACCCCTCCGGCAAATTAACAATCTCACCACTCGGTGAAAAAACGCTGATCCTATCCTGCAAAATGTCCTCTTGCAGAGTTTTGAAAAACATTCCCGGCTCAGTAAAAGTCTTTAAAATAGATAAACTTTGCTCCGTAAATGTAGTGTTGCCGTTTTTATAAAACAAATGCGCTGCCGCTCCCAACTCCGCCTGCTCATGCATTTTATTAGTGCGAATTTGGATCTCAGTCAACTTACCACGGAGACCTATAACTGTTGTGTGCAGAGACTGATACCCATTTGGCTTTGGCAGTGCAATATAATCTTTAATGCGCCCCGGCTTTGGCTTATAAACCTGATGCACAAGCCCTAAAACCTTATAACAATCCTCCTCCTTTTCAGTTATAACTCTAATGGCAAAATAATCATAAATATCCTGCAAGACTTTCTGATCCCGCACCATTTTTTGATAGATCGAATAAAAATGTTTCGGCCGCCCCTCCAATTCCACTTTTAACCCCTCCCGATCAAAAACCTCTTGAAGTGCCTCAATTGTTGAATTCACAAAGTGACTACGCTTCTTGTCATGATCATGCACAAAAGCCTCAATCCGCGCATATTCTTCCGGCTGTAAATACATAAAACATCCATCCTCCAGTTGCCGCCTAAGCTGGTAAATACCAAATAAATTTGCCAGTGGCGCAAAAATCTCCATAGTTTCCTTTGCAATCCTCTGCTGCTTTTCTGGTCTCAAATACTGCAAAGTTTGAATATTATGAAGCCTATCCGCCAGTTTAACCAAAATCACTCTCACATCCTCAGCCGTCTCCAAAACCATCTTCTGCAACGACTGAACCTGCCTCTCATCCATTGAATATTTATAATGCACTTTTGACAGCTTCGTCACAGCATCCACCAGCTTTGCCACATGCTTCCCAAACGCCTTTTCAACATCCGAAATCTTTATTTTTGTATCCTCAGGTACGTCATGCAGCATCCCCGCAATAATTGTATCCTCATCCACCTTCAAGCAAACCAAAATTTTAACCGTCTCAATAGGATGCGAAATATACGGCTCTCCAGACATTCTGTATTGTCCCTCATGAGCCTCCTTTGTCAAAAAATACGCCCTTCGAACCCTATCCAAATTAACATCAGGTAGCTCTTTTTTTATTAGCTCCTTAAGTTCTTCAAAAACCACATCTGTTTGTTTTTTCTGAGTCATGCGTTGATTCTACCACCACATACGAGCAAATGCGAGTATGGCCGAAACGCCCCATCAGGCGTGTAGGCTAACACGACCGAAGGGAGTACCAAATCAATATCAATCAATTAATTTTCTGCCTCCCCTCCAGCGCTCTAATTAGCGTTGCATCATCGCTATATTCCAAGTGCCCGCCGGACGGAAGCCCCCTGGCAATTCGCGTTACATTCACCTCTTCAAATTCAGAAAGCTTTTTCTGCAAATAAAGCGCAGTCGTTTCACCCTCCAAGTCCGGATTCGTCGCCAAAATAACTTCTGAAACCTCGCCTCCGCGCACCCTTACCATTAGCTCCGCCGCTTTAATATCATCCGGCCCAACTCCGTCCAATGGTGAAATCTTCCCCTGCAAAACATGATAAACCCCACTGTATTGTCCTGTTTTTTCAATCGCAATCATGTCCATAGTCGTCTCCACAACACATACCGTCCCCTTATCCCGTGAATTATTGCTGCAAACCGGACACGGATTTTCACTGGTCAGCGTGCAGCATATTGCGCAAACCTGTACTCCTTCCTTCACATTCAGCACCGCCTCCCCAAGCATTTTATTTTTTACATCTGAACTCCTTAAAAGCCAAAACCCCAGCCGTTGCGCACTTTTTGGCCCAACACCCGGCAACTTTGCCAGTTCATTTATAAGATTCGAAACCGATTCAGGCAGGAAATCCACGAAGGTATTCTAGTGCAGCACTATCAAAAACGCTATCTTTTTGATATCGTTTTTCATACTAAGTAACGCACAAAATGCCCAAAATCATCCTCATTCAAGGCAGTTTACGAGAACGCTCCCACACAGCCTTCATAATTCAAGCTGCCGCCGCCCACCTAAAGCGCCTCAAAATCTCCTGCGAAATAATTGACCTCCGCAGTACCCCTCAACCCTTCTGCGACGGCCGCGAAATGCACCTCTACCCCGAGCCAATCCGCGCCTTGCACGAACGACTCCGCAAAGCCAAAGCCTTTATTTTTGGCATGCCCGTCTACTGCCAATCAGTCTCCGGCCCTCTCAAAAACTTCATAGACATCCACTCCCGCGCTTTTGACGAAAAGCTAGCTGGCATCATTTCAGTCGCCGGTTCAGAAAAATCCTATCTCGCATCCTCAGACCTCCAGCACATTCTCTCTTACGAATCCTCTTGTGAAGTCGTCCACCCAATTGTCTTTGCCTCCCGCACAGACTTCATGGGTGACCACCTTGACTCAAAAAAACCCAAGCAAAAACTCAAAGAAATGGTGGAAGAGCTAAGCAAACGAGTATGACAAACTTCTTCATCTTTCACGGCGTCGGCGGCCACCCGAACGAAAACTGGTTCCCCTGGCTCAAAACCGAGCTCGAAAAACTCGGCCACACCGTGCAAGTACCTCAGTTTCCAACTCCACAAGGCCAAACTCTTGAAAATTGGCTTGAAGTCCTAAACAACTACAAAATCACACCGGATTCAATCCTCATCGGTCACAGCCTTGGCGTGCCTTTCGCCCTAAACGTAATTGAAAAACACCCCGTCCAAGCCGCCTTCTTGGTGGCGGGCTTCACCGGCAAAGCAGACAACCAATTTGACAAAGGAATGCGAACCTTCGCCCAAAAACCCTTCGACTGGCCCGCTCTCCGCCAAAACTGCAAACAATTTTTCGTCTTCCATTCGGACAACGACCCTTACATAGCCCTCTCAAAAGGCGAAGAACTCGCCGCAAACCTAAAAACCGACCTCATCCTTGTCAAAAACGCCGGCCATATTAACCAATCCTCAGGCTTCACTTCCTTCCCGCTTCTGCTGGCAGAAATCAAAAAATTCATAAAAAATTAAGAAAAATTTCAGGATAAATTCAGAACCACCCGCTAAGCTTTTTATGCTAATAGCATGGGCTCGGAGGTGGCTCATTGATGGGGTTGGTACCTATCAATTCGGGTTCGACTCCCGGCGGGTCCACAGTCTATTAGCAACATAAAGGCCTCCACATAGGAGGCCTTTATTTGGAAGTGTCACTGACAGGGTTGGTACGCAAAAATTATAACAAAACTCGCACAAAAACACCACCTAACGCCCAATCAACCTCATAAACTCCGCCCGAGTGGCCTGGTCACGTTTGAACAATCCCCTAAGAGCAGAGGTAGACACGCTACTCTCCTGTTTCTCCACGCCCCGCGCCATCATACAAAAATGCCTCGCCTCCAAAATCACGGCAACGCCTTTTGGGTGCAAAAGCTCCTCCAGCGAATCCGCAATTTGTGTCGTCAAGCGTTCCTGATTCTGCAGCCGCCGCGCAAAAATTTCCACAATCCGCGGCACCTTGGAAAGCCCAATTATTTTCCCGTTCGGAATATACCCAACATGCGCCTTACCGAAGAAGGGCAAAACGTGATGCTCGCAATTTGAATAGAACTCAATGTCCTTCACCACAATCATCTCATCATATTTTTCGCCATCAAAAACCGTCAAAACATCCTCTGGCCGCTGCTTATAACCGCTGAAAAGCCTCTTGTACGACTCATCCACGCGCCTCGGCGTATCCCGGAGCCCTTCGCGCGTGACGTCCTCGCCCAACGACTCCAAAAGTTGTTTTATGAGTTCCTGTCTATCCATTGCACATTTGAATGAAGTATTCGTGCACCCGGCGATCATCAGTCAATTCCGGATGAAATGAGGTCGCCAAAAGGTTTCCTTGCCGGCACATGATAGGCGAATCCCCGCATTTGGCAAGCACTTTTACCCCCTCGCCAACCCGCGAAACCTTTGGAGCGCGAATAAAAACCGCCGGAAACAGCACCTCTTCCGTTAGCTCCAACAAAACCGACTCCTGAAAACTATCCACCTGCCGCCCATACGCATTCCGCTCTACTTCAAGATCCATCAGCGCGAGCGGCTCCATTTCACTTTCCCCGCCCTGCGCAAGCAAAATCATCCCCGCACAAGTTCCCCACACAGGCATCCCATTCAAAGCTCGCGCCCTCACCTCATCAAAAAGCCCGGCCCTCCGCATCAACTTACTAATAGTCGTACTCTCGCCGCCCGGAATAATCAAACCGCAAACCCGCTCCAAATCCGCAGCCGTCAAAACTTCCACAACGGTCGCCCCGCACGCACGCAAAGCAGCCACATGCTCCCGAATGCTTCCTTGCAGCCCCAAAACACCGATTTTTTTACCAACCGCGCTCTGCATAATTCGTTTCAATAGAAGAAATTTCCTGCCCTTCCATTGCATTGCCCAAATTCTCGCTTACCCTCGCAATCACCGCCGGATCATCAAAGTGCATCACAGCTTCCACAATTGCGCGAGCCACCGCCGCCGGATTCTCGGACTTAAAAATCCCGGACCCAACAAAAACCCCATCGCACCCCATCTGCATCATCATCGCCGCATCAGCCGGCGTCGCAATCCCCCCGGCCGCAAAATTCACAACCGGCAACTTACCGGCATCTCGAACAGCCACCACAAGCTCCAAAGGCACGCGCATTTCCCGCGCCGCTGCAGAAAGTGCCCGCTCATCCATATCCCGCAAAGCCGCAATTTCACCGGTAATTTTCCTCCAGTGCCTCACAGCCTCAACAACATTCCCGGTCCCGGCCTCACCTTTTGTTCGAATCATCGCCGCACCCTCATTGACACGTCTCAAAGCCTCACCCAGACAAGTAGCTCCACAAACAAACGGCACCTTAAAGCCGCTTTTATCCACATGAAACTCGTTGTCGGCAGGCGTTAAAACCTCACTTTCATCAATGTAATCAACACCCAAACTTTCCAAAACCTGCGCCTCCACAAAATGTCCAATCCGAATCTTCGCCATCACTGGAATCGTCACAGCCGCCATAATTCCTTTAATCATCCCGGGGTCGCTCATCCGCGCCACCTTCCCATCCGCTCGAATATCCGCCGGCACACGCTCAAGTGCCATCACGGCAATCGCACCTGCTTGCTCGGCAATTCTGGCCTGTTCCGGGTTTACAACGTCCATGATAACTCCACGCTTCAGCATCTGCGCGAGCCCTTTTTTTAGATCCACATGTGTTCTATCGTTCATTATGGTGTTTTACTAGCGAATTCCCAGCACATATCAAACACGGTTTTCAAAAATTGCGCAAGCTCTTTACTCTGAATTAGAACACCAAAAATAGGCTTTGAAACCCCCAGCAGCATAATTTCATTATCGTAAATCATCATAGTTGAAGTAAAGTCCCACTTATCATCCACAAACCTGATCTCCCGCTTCTCTTTCGAATCCATTCGCTTCATCTGAATCATCTCCGGAGAACGCCGAACAATCTTCCTAATCTCAATATCATATTGTAGTCGCGTGGGAATGTAGTGATTCAGGTCATATTCAAACCCAATCAAATCATAAAAATCATTCACGGAAGTCAAACTGCGAATCAGTTTCGACTTGTTTGTGGTGAGTGTCCTCTCCATAAGCTCCAAAATTCCATCCCTCCCTTCATAAAACCGCACCTTTACCCAGTGCGGTTCATGTTTTCGTTTTCTTATTTGCTCTTTTGCAATGCGGAGTTCTTTGTGAGCAATTTCTACTTGTCTTTGCTTCTCATCTATCTGCCACTTGACCTCCCCCAGCTCCACAATGTCAAAAAATGTAATACCTCCCTGCTCGAACTGACTAATCAGCCCGGCCTGCACCAACTTTAAAAGGTGATTATACGCATCACCTCTTTTTAGCCCCGACTTTTTTGCATATACGCTTGCAGGCTGCGCACCAAACTTAAGACCAACCAAATATAGTTGCCTATCTTTGTCGTCCAAGTTGAGAAGCGCCATCGTCTGCTCAAGCATATTTCCAATCTTAAAAGCCTTTACTATATCATAAAGGTAACAAGCTGTCAAATACTTTTCGCTAAAAAGACCCCAGTTTTTCTGCAACCTGTTAAAAGCAACATTTTTTAAGAATGTGCTAGAATGTCTGCGAAAGTGATGTTTTATAATTCGATTTACCAAATTGGCACATACAACAAAAAACAAATTTTTACAAAGGATAAAATGGCTCTAATAAGCTAAAAAGAAAGGCAAAATCTCTGCCCGGGCAGAAACAATAAAGCCCGGAAATTTAATGTGAACTTTGATGGTCGGTCATTCCGTCAAGCACCTCTTTTATAAATTTTCGGTATAAATATATTAATCCCAATACTCCCCCCATGCTTTAATCTCCAAATCCTCTTCTTTGTAATGCAAAATCGCATCCACCATCAATTTTGCCACCTGCACATTGGTAATCAGCGGAATATTATTGTCAATTGTCAGTCTGCGAATAAAGTACCCCAGCGTCATCTCCTCGTGCGAATAATTCCGCGGAATATTTATCACCAAATCAACTTTATCTTTCTGAATTAGCTCCGCAAAATCCGGTTTCATGCCCGAATCTTTTTTGTGTACCACCGTGGTGCGGATCCCATTTTCATTTAAAACCGCAGCGGTTCCCGGCGTTCCAAACAGCTCAAATCCCATATTTGAGAGCTTTCTGGCCGCCGGCAAAAAATCCGCTTTTTCTTCAATTTTTCCAATAGAAACCAAAATCCGCCTCTTTGGGATCGAAAACCCGGTAGACATCATCGCCTTCAAAAACGCCTCATGCAAATTGTCGCCAAAACACGCAACCTCCCCCGTAGACGCCATCTCAACGCCCAGCACCGGATCCGCCCCCTTAAGGCGAGAAAAAGAAAACTGCGGCGCCTTAACCCCCACATGATCCAAATCCACGGTTTTATAGGTTTTTTTCTCCGCAATTCCCAGCATTGCCTCCGTTGCAATTTCCACAAAATTATACCCCGTCACCTTAGAACTAAACGGAAAAGACCGCGACGACCTCAAATTACACTCAATCACCTTAATGCGGTTATTCACCGCCAAAAACTGAATATTAAACGGCCCGCTAATCTCCAGTTCCGCCGCAATCTGCTTTGTAATTGTCCGAATCCGCTTAATAGTCTCCAAATAAAGTTTTTGCGGCGGCAAAACAATAGTCGCATCACCGCTGTGCACACCTGCATTCTCAACATGTTCCGCAATTGCATAAATTAAAAGTTTCCCATCCTGCGCCACTGCATCAATCTCAATTTCTTTAGCACCGGTCTCAAATTTTGAAACCACCACCGGCGCCTCCGTGGAAATTTTAGCCGCTTTAGCCAAATAACGCTCCAAACTCTCCTCGTTATGAGCAACCGCCATTGCCGCCCCGGACAAAACATAAGAAGGCCTAACCAAAACCGGATACCCCACTTCATCCGCAAACTTCATGGCTTTGCTTACATCCGCAAAATCCTTCCATTTTGGCTGATCAACACCCAAATCATCCAGCATCTGTGAAAACTTATGCCTGTCCTCCGCCCGGTCAATACTCGCCGCCGAAGTCCCTAAAATTTTCACCCCGGCCTCATGCAGTTTTTGAGAAAGCGTATTTGGAATTTGTCCCCCTGTTGAAACAATCACCCCGGTTGGATTCTCAAGCTCATAAATATCCAAAACCCTCTCCAGCGAAAGCTCATCAAAATACAATTTGTCGCAAGTGTCATAGTCGGTGGAAACCGTCTCCGGATTGTAATTGATCATAATGGTTTCATAGCCTTTCGCCGCCAAAGTATTCACCGCATTCACAGAGCACCAATCAAACTCAACACTGGAACCAATACAATAAGCCCCACTACCCAAAACCACAGCTCGTTTGCCCTTGCCGCCCGCTTTTACATCATGCTCGGTTCCGTGATACGTAAAATACAAATAATTTGTCTTGGCAGGCGCTTCACCGGCCAAAGTGTCAATCTGCTTCACCATTGGCAAAACACCCATTTTCTTGCGCGTTTTCCTAACTTCCATTTCGCTAATCCCGCGAACCAAGCCAATTTGCTTGTCGCTATACCCATATTTTTTTGCACTTCTCACCAAATCCTCAGTAAGTTCCTCTTTTTTGAGCCGCGACTCCATATCCACAATATTTTTTATCTTCCCCAAAAACCACGGATCAATCCCGGAAAGTTCATAAATTTTCTCAATTTCAAGTCCCTGGGAAATCGCCTCGCAAACCGCCAATATCCGTTTTGGCGTTGGCTCTTGAATTTCTTTCTTTAAATTCTCAACCTCCACCTTGAGCCTGTCATTTACCGTCAGCCCAATCAATCCAATCTGCAGCATTCGAAGCCCTTTTTGCAGCACCTCCTCAAAACTCCGCCCCAGCGCCATAATCTCCCCCACACTCTTCATTTCAGAAGAAATTTTATGCGAAACCTTCCTAAACTTATCCAAATCCCATCTGGGAATCTTCAGCGCCAAATAATCCAGCGCCGGTTCAAAACAGGCCGTCGTCACGCCAGTTATTGCATTCTTTAAGTCCGTCAAGCAGTACCCAAGCGAAAGCTTCGCCGCAACATAAGCCAGCGGATACCCCGTCGCCTTACTGGCCAAAGCGGAAGACCGCGACAACCTCGCATTCACCTCAATCACTCGATACTCCTCAGAATTCGGATTAAGTGCATACTGAATATTACACTCCCCCACTATTCCCAAATGCCTAATCACCTTTATAGCAATCTCCCTAAGCTTATGATACTCGCTGTTTGTAAGAGTTTGCGACGGTGCCACCACAATACTTTCTCCCGTATGAATCCCCAGCGGATCAATATTTTCCATATTGCAAACCGTGATGCAGTTGTCCGCGCTATCCCGAACCACCTCATACTCAACCTCCTTCCAACCCTTCAAATTTTCCTCCACCAAAACCTGCGGCGAATACGCAAACGCATTATTAAGTAGCTCGTTAAGCTCCGCTTCATTCTCCGCAAACCCGCTTCCCTTGCCACCCAGCGCATAAGCCGCCCGAATCAAAACCGGATAACCAATTTTTTTAGCGGCCTTCAGCGCCTCTTCAACGGAAGTACAAGCAAAAGACCGCGGCATATTCACCCCGATTTTAGTCAGCTCTTTATTGAACAAATCCCTATCCTCAGTCTTTTCAATTGCCTCAACCGGCGTCCCCAAAACCTCAACCCCGTATTTCTTTAGCACCCCCGAATTCTTAAGCTTTACTCCGCAATTCAACGCCGTCTGTCCACCAAAACTAAGCAGCAGCCCATCCGGCTTTTCCTTTTCAATAACCCTTTCCACAAAACTAGGCGTGACCGGCAAAAAATAAATCTGATCCGCCAGCCCCTCACTTGTCTGATTCGTCGCAATATTCGGATTTATCAAAACAACCCGGATTCCTTCTTCCTTCAGCGCTTTAATCGCCTGCGAACCGCTATAATCAAACTCTCCGGCCTCCCCAATCTTCAGCGCCCCCGACCCTAGGATCAGAACTTTTTTTGGCAGCCGAATCTTAGATTTTTTCAGAGTCAATTTATTAGGAGCCCTCTTCAAAAGGGCTGAGATTTATAAAAAATTGAAGAATTTTCTTCCAAACAAGACGTGTCGACGAAAGAGTAGCTGAGTACTACTTCGAGGAGACACAACGTAGTTTGGGAGGAAAAGATTCATATTTTATTATTGAAGTCCCTTTTGGAGAGGGCTCTTGGAAGTCTTCCAATTGAATTTACCGCGCCGCGCCGCGCTACGCAACAAAAAAGACTACAAAAAGGCCCCGCGCCATTCGGCGCGGGGCCCCTAATCCCACTTTACTCACCCAAATAGTCGTACACTGCAGAAATCAAATTCAGTTCCGCCACAACTTCACCAAACTTTTTCAAGTCAATTTCAAAATTTTCTTCTGTAAGCCTGCAAGAAGCCACAGCATTTTTATCCTCGGCATCTCCAACCACAGAAAACCTCTCACACAGTGTCTTCTCAATTTTTCTATCTGAACACTGACAATCCCATTTAATAGGCTCCTTAATCTTCTCACATATTGCGGAAGCAGCGCCAAGTCTATAATTTTCTGGAACCACATAACACTGCTCAGCATTTCCATCAGTGGCCAAAGTGCTTGCAATTTGATCAGCGGTATCTTGTCTCACCAAAGTCCACATGTAACTGTCATCAAGTTTAATGGCTCCATATTTTAAAGCTCGATCAAACACTGCAATACTGTGGAGATCTGAGGGTTTCAAGTCCGCATCTTGTAGATATTCGGCAAATGGCACTTCTTGAGTCGCAACACCGACTTTTCTGATTGTTGCAGTAGGCCTTGCCATATCCTCCGTAGCCAATCTTAAGGCTTCCATAATCAAACCTCTCTGAGTTAGCTTGCTTTCCGCTTTCGGATCGGCATTCTGAAGTGCAATATGATACCCTCTAATTTCTCTGTCATAATGTGTAATAAACATCGCAACAAAATCTTCCATTGCTTTCTTAAAAGTCGGATCAGCCTCTTGCTCCCAATGCAGTGGAGATAAGCTCTTAAGCGAATAATCTCTACTCACTCCGGGAGTCGCATATTCCACCATAAGAGGAGCAGCTCCATCACGTCCGTCCTGAGTCATAAAATCAATATCAAAGTCCCTTCTGGCAAAATCCACTGCACCACTTGGCCCACCTGCCGGTCTGGCCTTCTCCATTTTCTCCAATTCCTGTTGATACTGAAGGATATGAAGCATCGCCTCATTCACATCTGCAAGTTGAGGATCAACTGCAGCGGGATTTACAGTTGCAGCCTCCTTTTGAACGTCCGCAATTCTTTTATCAAGCTCATCAATTTGAGACTGAATACTGCCAACGTCAATACTAGGATTTTCAGCAATCTTTGCATATAACTCATCACGCTGCTCAATTAACTCAGCTTCCTTGTTATCTAATACTCTTCCACCTGTTCTTTCTGAGCCACCGGGATTCCCCTGATCACGTAGCTGCTCATATCGAGCTTGCAAAGAATCATACATATCTTCCAAAATCTCCCTTTGTCTTTCAGCGGGAAGACCGGCATTGGACATAAAGATAATCTTTTCATAAACCTTCTTTTGTTCAGGCCCTCCATATCTCTGAATAGCTTCTTCATTTCTTCTTCCGGGATTAGGTTTTTCAAAACTCATACGTGAAGGTTCAAACTCAGCCATATCTTTTCTGAGCTTCTCAAGTACATTTGCCTCTGTAACAGCTCTATTATACGCAGAGCTGCCCTCAGTTTTCGCCTTTTTTTCAAGTTTCTTTTGCACCTCAACTTTTGCCGCATACATTCTGTCCAAAGCCGCGAGTCTATCAGCCTTAAATTGCGAAAAAAGTTCATTAACAAGTCTTGTATCACCACCGGCTTGAATATAAGCATTTGCAGCTGCACTTAGCTTTTGAAAAAACGGATCCTGTTCAAACTCAATGTTCAACACGGGCCCCGTACCATCTTCATCCTCCCCAAGAGTATTCAAGATGTCTGTATCCAACACGGTTACATGAGTAGCAACAAGCTTTCTCATAATTCCCTCCCACAAAGCAAGGTCAAACTTCTCACCCAGCTCCTTATTAAGCTCGGGAAGTTGCGACAAAAGTTGAAAAGTAGCTTCGGCACTTTCAGAGCGTTCAGCTTGCACTCTTTCATATGAGTCAGGTTTGGCATCAGCAACATTTGCAGCCAAAAGTGCAGCCGCACCGAATGCGGCATTAATCGCACCACTTCTGCGAAGCGAAGCAAACACTCCATCTGAACTGTCTGGAGCAAGTGAAGCACCTTCTGCTCTCACTTCAATTTCATTTTTTCGATCCATATTTATGGTTATTTTAAGGATTTAAGGGCGCATAATTACTCAATATTGCAAAAATGTCAATATTATTTTCTAAAATTAGTTGTGTTTTGCTCTAATCGCTTGCTCTGCTTGCATTTTTACTTCTCCGGCATACGACTCATCCTTGTATTGAGGATAAGCATGAAGTAGTCCCTCCGGATCATTCTTCAGTGCAAAGTGAAGCGCAGCTTTAAACATATTCTCGCCAAATTTCAAATGCTTATAATTTCTATACAATGCAACAACAGGAATCGGTTCCCTGGAAACCATCATTGCAACAGCCCTATTCAAATAATCGTCAGCGTCCGGTGCATCTTTATAGTTTTCATAAAACATAATAAAAGACTCAGGATCTCTCCCCAAAAGAATATCCGCATAGTATCTGAACAAAAGCTCTGAATGGGCCAATTCAGCATAAACAGGATAATACTCCAAATAAAGGTGAGGCGCATCACTCAATTCAACCGGCATATCCAATTTTTCTTCAAATAACTGAACCAATCCCGCAGCGGTACTCGGAGCTCCATTTTGCAATATTCTCACGCCATCCTTATCCTTAACGGCAATTACCGGAATTGACCCAAAATTCGAACTTCCAAAACCCAAACTTCTTATTAAATTTTCTGATTCGGGATTTGTATCTTTTGTAATTTTCACAGCTTTTAGCCTATGACCATAAAGACCATTAACGACTGACAATTCTTCTTGCAATTTATGACAAGGTCCGCACCAAGTGGCCCCAATCTCAATAATCACGGGCTTTGAACCCGCCATGACCTCTTTAAAATTATTACTCGTAAGCTCGGGAATCGAGCTTTCATAAGTTCCCCATAGCTCCAGGCCTGTCGCATGGCCATAAAAAACCATCGCAGTTATAAATGCTTCAGACACTTGATTAACTCCGTCACCATTTATATCCCCCCATTCGCTCTCCAGCGCCTCCATCAAAACAGGAGTAAAAAACTGACAACCGGTTTTAAAGCACTGAAGCCCGGGTGAAAGAGCAATTCCTTCCGCTCGCTTGTCCCAAATTAAATCCGCCGGGAAAATCCCGCTGAAACAACCATCAAAAACACCAACTATCCTGGCACCTTTTCTAACAATATCATCCTTCACATACCCGCCAAATTCCTCACTGCCCACCGGCCTTTCAAGCATAAACGAACCCCCATTATCAGGAGTGCCATGCCCCGTCACATACAAAAAAACCATATCATCCCTCTCAAGCGAATTCCCCAAATCATTAAACGCTACCTCCAAAGTGCCACTTTTCGCAGGATATTGACGAACTCCTTTCCCATTCATAACAGGCCTATCTTGCATCACAACAATAGGCTCAAACCCTCTCCTCTGACACATATCAACCGTTTTCTCGGTATTAACCAAATGTTTTGTCTCATTTGAATCCCCATTTATTATCAAACAAGACTGCCCTTTCACGGGATAGCCCGGCAACCAATCAATTTTGCTTTGTTTGGGCGAATCATCACTGGCCTCGGCAATACGTTCCCCAAACCCATCCATAGCCGCACCCAAAACTGTAAGGGCTATCGCACCATCACGACAAACCTTGCTCACATCTGGCAAGGCATTTGAGCCTTTTCCAATAATATTTTTCGCTTTTTCAAACATTTACCATAGCAATAACACCAGCGCAGACATCTGTCAATACCTAATTCTATACTGCAGCGCCTCCATCAAATGCTCATTTTTTATCTGCTTCGATCTTTCCAAATCAGCAATTGTTCGCGCCACTCTAACAACCTTAAAAACACCTCGTCCGGAGAGCGAATAGTGTTCAGTCGCTTTTCTCAAAATCTCCTCAGCCCCACTGCCCAAAACCTCCGCCCTCACCTGCGTTGCACTCATACCTTGATTCGTCTCAAACCCATAGCCCTTTAGCCGCGCTCGCATCCGCTCGCGCGCTCCCTCAGTAGCTTCCCGCATCTCCTTCGACCCCACACCATCCGACCCATTCAGCTCATCAAATGAAACCCGCGGCACTTCAATTTGAATATCAATCCTATCCATCAGCGGCCCGGACATCCGCCCTTGATACCGCTTCACATCCGCCGCCCCGCACACACAATTCCGGGACAAATCTCCAGCATACCCGCACGGACACGGATTCATGGCAGCAATCAGCTGAAAATCACAAGGATACTCAAAGACCCTGCTACCCCGCCTCACCCTCACCACTTTATCCTCCAGCGGCCCCCTCAGCATCTCCACAACATCCCGTGAAAATTCCGGGAACTCATCCATAAATAGCACCCCTCTGTGCGCCAAACTCACCTCTCCCGGTAGCAACGAAGCTCCACCAACAAGCCCCACACTCGTCAGACTTTGATGAACTGCTCTAAACGGCCGTGCAACTCTAAGGCGATTCCACGCCCCTGCCACTGAATAAATTCTCAAAATCTCAAGCAGCTCCTCTCGCGTCAAACTCGGCAAAATGGAAGGAAACGCGCGCGCTAGCAAACTCTTCCCCGTTCCCGGAGACCCACTCATCACCACATGGTGCCCACCGGCCGCCGCAATGAGTAACGCGCGCTTAGCCGCCCTATGTCCGGAAATCTCCTCAAAATCCCACTCATGTTTGCCCTCCACAAAATTCCACTTAACCCGCGCCGACTCCAAACCACCCCCCTCAAAATGCCGCACTGCATCCTTAAAACTCTTCACCGGCACCAATTCAATTCCCTCCACCAAACTCGCTTCCTTCAAATTGGCATATGGCAGCACAACCTGCCGCACACCTCGCTCTTTTGCAAACATCACCGCCGGCAAAATCCCACGAACTCCCCTCACGCCACCCTCTAAACCAAGCTCACCCGTAACCATCACATCCTCGGCCACCGGCCCAATCTGCCCGCTCGCAATCAAAAGCCCCAGCGCCATAGCTAAATCAAAATGACTCCCGTTCTTCACCTGTTCCGCCGGCGCCAAATTTACAATCTTCCGCGTCAGCGGAAATTTATACCCGGCGGAAGAAATCGCCGACCTCACCCTATCTTTTGCCTCCAAAACGCTCTTCCCCGCCATGCCGATTATTGAAAAATGCGGCATTCCCTGCCTAACATCAACTTCCACACTGACAGGCAATACACTAAGCCCTGAAAGCGAATACGACGAAAGCTTAACACCCATGTAAAAAATTAAGTACACTCAACATGCCCGCTATAAAAAGCTTCCACCAGCCCCACAAACAAACCTAAGGTTTATTTCACGTTGTCAAAATAGTGACAACAGCAGTCAAAAATAATATAATTCAAGAAATGAATTATCATTTCACTCATTTCTAATCCACATAATATGACTAAAAAAGTCCTAATTGGAGCAATCGCAGTACTGATTGTTGTATTAGTCGGCGGCTTCCTTTATTTCAACAATTCTTCAATCCTTCAAGGAAGCGTACGCAATATAAGACCTCAACAAACAAATGTTAACACTCATGATGTTGTGCAAACAGAACTTACATCTCACTCTATACGCATTGAAAATTTATCAGTGAATGATCACATAATTGAAACAAATGAAACAGATCAGCCACTTAGCAGATTAAGAATTACAAATGACACAAATGAATCTATAGAATTCACCAGACTTAGGTTCAATTTGAACGCTGGAGAAACTAATCAGGTTGACAATCTTGGATTTTACGACGTTTCTGGGAATCCAATCATGGAAAATTTACGCATTATAACTCCAGAATACACAATGGCCAGGGAACCCGAATTACCTTCGAATCCCAATAATTCACCTGTCTCAACTTTAGGCATTAGCTTTTCTCCAGATGAATTAAGCCTTGCGCCAGGAGAATCAGTAATAATTAAATTAGTTGCGGATTTCACAAGAGCATTTGGTAATTCAGCAAGTCACGACCCAATAACTGCCACTCTAGTTCCGGAATGGACCATGACCTATCCGACACAACACACAGTTGAATATTCAGAAGAATCACCAATTACAGAAATAATACGAAGCGCATACTACTAAAGAGTTAATTCAGAAGTCATGAAAATGAAATTTTAAGTGCTTATTTGGCATAAGTTCTAATCCCAAAAACGCCATCCTCCCCGGCCGCCGGTCCCCACTTGCCTCCCGCCACCGCCAAATCGCCCTCCGCGTCCGCCTCACTTTTTGTGTTGTCAGACTTTCAACAACATCCCCAAACTCAGCACTCCTCCGACCCTTCACCTCCACAAACAAAAGCCGACCATCCGGCCCCTCACAAATCACATCAATTTCCCCTTCCCTAAACCTGACCCGCCTCTCAAGTACGCGCATCCCCCGCGCCTCCAGAAATCGACACGCCTGCTCCTCCGCCCACAACCCAAACTCATGCTTTTCCATGTGAAAAGCATATCAACTACTTTCTACTTGCATCAACCGCCTCCTTCAGCCCTTTAATATATTCCTCAACGCGAACAATAGTATACTCATTCAAACTTGAAGAAAATTCTTTAACGCCCAAATTTCTAAGACCAACAAGAGTGGAATACAAAGAATCGGTTATTCTTTCATATGCCTCATTCATCAGGTTCCAATGAAAGCCCGTACTGCGGAGAACAGCATCCGTTTCAGCTTCTTTTTTATAAACACTAAGAAGTTTATCCCTAACTCTACTCACCACAGACAATTGCTGAACAAGGAAGTTTCTTTGAACCAGCAAAGCATCTGCAGCCTGAATCAACTTATCCCTCTCTTCCACAATCTCAGGCGTTTGCTCGCCCTCGCTGCTAATAACATCTTTTCTAGTGGTATCCATTTTTTAAAAAATATATTATCTATGCAAAACCCAAGTGCTTTTGGTCGCTTCTTTAGCCTCTTCAAGCATCTCTTCAAGTTCAGCTTTTAATTTGCTTAGAGAAATTCCAGGTCTATTTGGGTCATCAATATCTATTGAATCCACTCCAAACTCAATCAACAAGCTAACATTCTCAAATAGAACTTGAACCATATCACCATGCGCATACCCTAATTTCCCCAAATCAACACCAAAATCTTCAAACATCGGCTCAGCATTTTCCTCAGGAAGAAAAACTTCTGCCATGCGACCTCTACATCCATCAGCCACCTTTTTAAATTCAGAAATGCAATCAAAGCAAAACATAGCCCTTTTAAATTCCAACGCCTGCTCACCAATATCATGCACATCATTTCCCGTAAGTTCACGGTCACCGGCAACCTTAACCCTCAAATTCCCAGAAAAATTCAAAACAATCTTCCCGCTCTCTTCCGTCCTACTCTCCAAGCCAAATTGAGGCTCATCCTGCATAACTTCCTCCTCAATGCGATTTTTTTTCTTACCCATGGTGTGAAAATTAAATTTTAAGAGAGCATCCTAACATTTCTTTGAGTGCAATACAAATTTTCCGCTTTGCAAGCCCGCTTTCTTGTCCGAACAATCCAAATTGTGCAAAACTTTAAATCCCACTCACGAACGAAAGTGAGTGAGGCCGAAGCGCCCCATTAGGCGCGGAGGCTAACGCGCCAAAGGCGCAACCTTTTTCCAACTTTACATGCCCGAAACCCCACACGTCCCGCCTCACAGTCTTGAAGCGGAAAAATCAGTTTTAGGTTCCGTCATGATTGAAAAAAACGCAATCATCAAAATTGCGGACATTCTGCATCCCGAAGATTTTTATTACGACACCCACTCTCTCATCTACCAGGCCATGGAGGAACTTTTCGCAAAACGCTCCCCCTTAGACATCCTAACCGTCTCAACCTGGCTCAAAGACAACGGCAAGTTGGATGAAGTCGGCGGCCAGTCCTACCTTGAAGAACTCACAAATGACGTCCTCACCGCCTCACACGTCTTTCAATACGCGCTCATTGTCAAACAAAAAGCCACACTCAGAAAGCTCATCACATCCGGTTCAAACATCACCGCACTCGGCTACAAAGAGGATGAAGACGTGGACGAACTGGTAGACCAAGCCGAACAAGAACTTTACAAAGTCTCCCAAACCTTCTTAAGAAACCGCTTTGTCCACATCAAAGAAGTCCTCTCCCAAACTTATGAGAAAATTTCCGAACTCCACGACCCAGAAACCGCCAAAAAATACCAAGGCCTCCAAACCGGCTTTGGCTCTCTGGATAACATCCTTACCGGTCTCCAAAACACAGACCTTGTTATCCTTGCCGCTCGCCCATCCATGGGTAAAACAGCTCTCGCCTTGAACGTCGCCCAAAACATCGCGCAGCACGGTAAATCCGTCGGTCTAATTTCCCTGGAAATGTCCAAAGAGCAGCTTGTAGAACGTTTGTTTGTCTCGCTACTCGCCGTTGACTCTTGGAAAATGAAATCCGGAAAACTCTCCCAGGAAGACTTTATGCGAATGGGTCAAGTTATGGACTCCCTCAATAACTCAAAAATCTTCATTGACGACTCTGTAGGTTCCTCCATTGCGGAACTGCGCGCCAAGGCGCGCCGCCTCCAAATGGAACACGGCCTTGACCTCCTGATTGTCGACTACCTCCAGCTCATGTCCATAGGAAAATCCGGCACTTCAATCACAAACCGCGTTCAGGAAATCTCGGAAATCTCCCGCAATTTAAAAGGCCTCGCTCGTGAACTCCACATTCCAATCATGGCTCTCTCACAGCTCTCCCGCGCCGTCGAATCCCGTCCCGTCAAAATCCCCCAACTCTCGGATCTCCGCGAATCCGGAGCCATCGAGCAAGACGCGGACGTCGTTCTCATGATGTACCGTGAAGATTACTACGAAGAAGACACGGACCGCGCCGGCATCACAGACATTTTTATCAGAAAACACCGCCACGGCGCCGTCGGCCGCATTGAACTCCTCTTCAAAAAAGAACAAATGCGCTTTTATGACATCGACCGCAAACATTCCTTCGCAGACCTGCCCGTTGAGGCGTTGTAAACCCCAACTCGCCAAACTCTTCCGTACTCGCTATAATACCCCCACACACGACAGGACAAAGTCCTGCCTCGTGTGCACTAGAAAAAAGTCGCAAAGCGACACCTTAAACCAATTAAAATGTCCGACGAATTCCAAGACCGCTCCCGCAAACGCGACGAACTTCGCGCCCTCGGCCACAATCCTTACCCGGCCCGCTTCGAGTCTACTCACTCAACTCAGGAAGCAACAACCCTCGCAGACAAAAAGAAACCCCGTGACCTGGACGCAATCCTCAAAAAAGGCCCAACTGCCCAAGTCACCATCCGCGGTCGCCTAAAAACCCTACGCACTCACGGCCGCCTGACTTTTGCAAACCTGGCTGATGAAAGCGGCCAAATCCAAATCTGTTTCATGCTCGGCGTTCTGGGCCCGGAAACCTACAAGCTCACCCGCAAACTGGACATGGGCGACTTCCTCGGCTGCTCCGGCGAATTGTTCCATACAAAACACGGCCAACTCACCGTCCTTATCCGCGACTTCACCCTCCTCTCAAAAACCCTGCGCCCGCTGCCTGAAAAATGGCAAGGCCTCAAGGACCAAGAAGCAATCTACCGCCAACGCTACCTAGACACGACCATGAATGAAGACTCAATGAACCGCTTCCGTCTTCGCTCGCGCCTCATCACTTTACTTCGCAATTACCTGGACAAAAACAATTTTCTGGAAATTGAAACCCCCGTCCTCGCCACAAAAGCATCCGGCGCCACCGCCCGCCCATTCAAAACTCACCATGAAGCCCTGGACCTCACCGTCTACCTCCGTATCGCCCCGGAGCTCTACCTGAAACGCGCAGTCGTCGGCGGCTTCGAGCGCGTCTATGAATTCGCCCGATGCTTCCGCAATGAAGGCATGGACCCTTCCCACCTTCAGGAATTCACCATGCTCGAATACTACGCAGCCTACTGGAACTATGAAGACAACATGAATTTTACCGAGCAGATGCTGACACAAGTGATCAAAGACCTCCTCGGCACCCTAAAAGTAAAAACTCTCTCGCGTGACGGTAAACCCGTCACAATCGACTTCACCCCGCCCTGGCCCCGCGTCGAATTCGGCCGCCTTATCAAAAAAGACTGCGGAATTGACATATACGACCACTACGACGACGCCTCCGCCCTCCGCCGCGCCATCAAAAAAGCAAAAATCGAAATCGAAGACATGAACCTCCTCGGCTACGGCAATCTCTGCGACGCCCTCTACAAAAAAGTGAGCAGACCGCACCTCATCAAACCCACTTTCGTAATCCGCCACCCCGCATCCACCAAACCCCTCGCCCGTCGCTCGGACGACGACCCCCGAATCTGCGAAACCTTCCAACTCCTCGTAAACACCTGGGAAGTCATCAACGCCTATTCGGAAATTGTGGATCCGGAGGATCAAAGGAATCGCTTTTTTGAACAAGCAAAAGCCTCCGCCGGCGGCGACCTGGACGCCCTCGAGATTGATGAAGACTATCTCCGCGCAATGGAACACGGCATGCCCCCAATGTCCGGCTGGGGTATGGGGATAGACCGCATTTTCGCCCTTCTGACAGCCCAAGATAACTTGCGTGACGTTATCCTCTTCCCCCTCATGCGCCCACTTGAGGAAGACCTCAAAGCGGAAAAAAAGATGTTGGAAAAAGCCCGCAAAGCCGCCAAGAAGTAAACAACTGCTTCCCCCTTGCCCCAACCCGCCGCTAGCTTTATCATGCAGACAAATCCCCACAAAGCGACCCCACAAAAATGGACAGAACATATGGCACCTCCGGCTACCACCCCTCTCACCATTTCAGCCAGCGCCACCCGGAGCCAAAACAGAGGAAACCAAGCAAAGCCAAATCTTTCCTGATCCGCCTCGCAAAATGGGCAGTAGCGCTTCTAACGGTCATATTCATCATAACATGGCTCTTTTTTGGCCAATTCCGCTTCCTGGTAACCCGCTTCCCGTCTCTTACAGGCTTCCCATTCGGCAGCCGAACCTACCTTGTCCTAATCCAAAATAACGGTGAACTCCGCCCCACCGGCGGTGCAATCACAGCCTACGGCGAACTGAAATTTTCTCACGGGCTCTATCGAGGCGTAGAATGGTTTGACGCAAACGGTGAAATCACAAATCACAAACAAATTGATCCACCCTTGGTAATCAGTGCCTTGAACGACAACCAAAGCTACACTTTTCAAGACGCAAACTTTGACCCGGACTTCAACCTAGCCAAAGAAAAACTGACAGAATTCTACCAACTCACTCACCCTGAAGCCCGGATAGACGGCATTATTGCCCTGGACCAAACCTTTATGGAAGCCCTTTTAGGCGCCCAAGATTACACCGGCGAATCCCTAAGCAAAATAATTTCAAAATCAACTTACTTGCCTTGGGCCGCTCACCGCACCCTAAGCCGCGCCGCCACAGCCTTTGAAGAAAAACACCTCCTCGCATCTTTCAATCGAGCACACCTCCAAAAACAATTCATCAAAAGAAACTGGACCGGCGCCCTCCCGGAATCCTCCGCCGGAGACTTCCTGGCCATAAACGACGCCATCTACTCCGGCGAAAACCAAAGCCGCTACATTATACGTGACATCACATACGAACTTAATGTCTCAAGCCGCTCAGACGTCCTGGGCAACCCAACCATCAACGCCAAAACTACCATCACCTACCAAAACGAAAACGTTGACACCTACCAAAGCTACCTTCGCCTCTTGGTCCCACTCGGCAGCGACTTAAGCTCTACAGGATCAATTTCAGAGCAGCGCAGCGACATTTTTGTAATTGGCGAACTCACAGAAGTCCAGCCGGACGAAACCCACCTCTACACTTACGAATATGAACTGCCTGAATACGTCTGGTCCAACGGCACTTACTACCTCCACCTTCATAAACAACCCGGCACTTTAGCGGACCACTACCGCGTAATAGTCCGCTTAGCACCCGGTCTAACCTTACAATCAGACCAATTTTCCTCCCGTGAAAACTTTGCTATATTTGAAACCAACCTTGAAAAAGACCTCAACTTAAGCTTCCAAATTGTCGAAGACCTTTCTCCCGTCATTGCCCCAACCCGCGAAATCACAGAACCGGAAGCTTCCACCGGAACAGTCGAAGAACCCCTAACCGAAGAACCCACGGATGAACCAACACAGTAAAATAGCAATCCTTGACTACGGTAGCCAGTACACACACCTGCTCGCAACCCGCATCCGCCGCCTTGGCGTTTATTCGGAAATTCTGGACACTGAAACTCCCGCAACCACCCTCAAAGACTACAAAGGAATAATTCTGTCAGGCGGCCCCGCCTCCGTTTACGCACCCGGTGCCCCTCAAGCGGACCCGGCCATATTCGACCTAAAAATCCCAATCCTTGGTGTCTGCTACGGCCACCAATTAATGACCCAAATGCTCGGCGGCACCGTTGAGCGCGGCACAGGTAAAGGCTCGGAATACGGCAAAGCTCAAATCACAATAACCGACCCTGCCGCTCTCCTCACGGGCATCTCTCCTCAAACCCAAGTCTGGATGTCCCACGGCGACCGCGTAACCGCCCTCCCCGAGGGCTTCCGCATTCTCGCCTCCTCCAAAGACGACCCCTACTCCGTCGTTGGCGATCCCTCTCGCAATTTTTACGGAATCCAATTCCACGCGGAGGTCAAACACACGTTCGAAGGCCAAAAAATCTTGGAAAATTTCATAAACCTCACCGGCGCCACGCGTGACTGGAACTTGGGCGACTTCATTGACCAAAAAACACAAGAAATCCGCACCCAAGTAGGAGACCGCCGTGTTTTCATGCTAGTCTCCGGCGGCGTTGACTCCTCCGTCGCATTCGTCCTCCTGGAAAAAGCAATTGGAGCAGAAAACGTTTACGGCCTATTTGTGGACACCGGTTTCATGCGTAAAGGCGAACGCGAGCAAGTGGAAGAAATGCTACAAAAAGCCGGCGTTAAAAACCTCCACGTTGAGGACGCATCACAAGAATTTTTCCGGCAACTTGCCGGCGTAACCGACCCGGAACACAAGCGCGAAATCATTGGTCGCGTCTTCCTTGAAATCCAAAAACGCGTCTCAGAAAACCTAAAATTAAACCCGGACGAATGGCTACTCGGCCAGGGTACAATCTACCCGGACACAATCGAATCCGGCGGTACCAAGCGCGCAGACAAAATCAAAACCCACCACAACCGCGTCCCGGAAATTGAAGAATTGATCCGCTGTGGCCGCATCATTGAACCCCTCGCGGATCTCTACAAAGATGAAGTCCGAGAAGTCGGCACCCGCCTGGGCCTCCCCGAGCAAATGGTCTGGCGCCACCCTTTTCCCGGCCCCGGCCTCGCCGTCCGCATACTCTGCACGACCGCAGCAGACTGGCCCGAAAACCACCAAGACCTGGACGCCCAAATCAACCAATTCCTCGCCCCACACCACCTCACCGCACACACTCTCCCCATAAAATCCGTCGGCGTCCAAGGCGACGAACGCACATATCGTCACCCGGTCGTGATCCAAGGCCCCGCCACCTGGGAGCAGCTCGAAGAAATCGCCCCAGCCCTCACCAACCGCTTCTCTGAAATCAACCGCGTCCTCTACCTCCTTTCTCCTGACAAAATAGAAACCGTTCAAATTAACCCCGGTGACCTCAATCCAAACAGAACCCACCTCCTTCAACAGGCAGACCACATAGCCATGAACTGGCTTCGCCAAATCAAGAAAGACCGTGAAGTCTGGCAAATGCCAACCGTCCTTCTACCGGTCTCAATCAACACAACTGAGCTCCACGACACTCTTGTCCTCCGCCCAATCATCTCTGACGAAGCAATGACCGCCAACTTCGCCCAACTCCCCATGCCCGAAGTCCGCGCACTCGCCCAACTCCTCGCACCTTTCGCATCCGCCGTCCTCTACGACATCACAAACAAACCCCCCGGCACTATTGAGTGGGAGTAAAAAACCAAAAAAGCTGAGAAATGCTGGTATCCTTGCTATATCATCAAGGAAACCACCCCCGCCGAAACAAGCGGAATCAACAAATTATCATCAATCGTAAATCCAAAAATACGCAATTTCAACGTATCCAAAAAAGCCCCGCAGTAAGCCCCCATCAAAGCCGCAGGCAGTGGCACAAACCCCGCCAAAGCCACAGCAGCCACTAAGCCGCCCAAAATTGGCCCTTCCATATGCTTATCTGGGTTCCAGCGAATCTTCACCACTCCCAAATACTTACCGTAAAGCGTCCCAATAGAATCCGAAATAGCCAAAACCAAAATTCCACACATAGCAGGGACAAATTCAAACAAAGAAATAGTCAGCGTCGCCCCAAGCAAAAAGAAAATAAGCCCCTTCAACGGAATTTCATACAAATCTTTCTGCCTCTCCAAAAGAAGCACCAGTTTGTCCACAAACTTCCGCCTCCTCTTCAAAAACAAAGAAAACGCAATCGACCCCAAAAACAAAATCGCCGAAACCTTAGCGTCCATCAGCCCAACATAAAACAAAGCTGCATAGAAAATCCCAAAAGCAAAATGAGCAATTTGCCTCTTAAATTCCGTCTCCTCCCAAAAAATTTTCCACAGAATTTTCATCTAGCAAATTATACCTTTTTCCCCACTCACTAATCCACAAAAAAGTCACCCCAATTTCGCCAACTCCACTTGTTCAATCCCATGTCCAAAAAAAGTCTCTCCAATCTTCTTAAACTCCTCCGGACTATCCGTGCAATAAAATTTCCGCCGTCCATTTTTCCCCAAACGCGACTCAATCTCCGGATGCCGCCCCAAATAATCCCGTAGCGACCGCGCCACAATCTTCCCCGTCTCCAAAACCTTCACCTCCGGCCCCATAATCTCCTCAATTTCGTCCTGCAGGATCGAATAATGTGTACAGCCCGGAACCAAAATTTCAGGATTCGCCGCCTTCACTTCTTCCAAGTACGACTCCAAAATTTCCATGGTTTCAGGCCTATTTACCCACCCCTGCTCAATCAGCGGCACCAAAAGCGGACACGCCTTCTGCGTCAGTTCAAAATCTTTAAGCCCCTTGGAAATTTCCTCTCTATAAACGCCACTCTCAACCGTTGCACGAGTCCCAATCAAACCAATTCGCTTAGCCTTAAGCCGCGCAACCTCCTCCGCAATCGGGAAAATCACCCCCAAAATATTCCTGTCCTTCACTTGAGGTCCTCGAATCTCCTCCTCCTGAAGCGTCCTCAGCGCATTTGACGAAGCCGTATTACAAGCCAAAATCACCAAATTCGCTCCCTTGTCGAACAAAAACCGCACACCCTGCCTTGTATACTCGGTAATTATCCCCTTACTGTGATCCCCATAAGGCGCCCTGGCATTATCTCCCAAATAAATATAATCATACTCCGGCAGCTCATCTATGAACGCCGACAACTTTGTAAGCCCCCCAAAACCGGAATCAAATACTCCTATCAATGTTTGTCGTTAAATTACTAAAAGCTTATAACGAATTACAAAATAAATAAACCGTCAAACCATTCGCTTCCCGGGTTTCAAAAATACACAAATGGCGTCATCATAGTTGCGATTTAACCTGAAAAATGGTATAATGTAAAGGTAAATTGAGCCTAAAAAATGGACTTCCAAGATGCAATCCAAAAAATCGAAGAACGCGGCGACTTCAACCGCTACGCTGAAGTAAAACCCGCTTTTGAAAAGCGTCTTGAGGAATTACGTCCGGGAGACCACACTGAACGTGGAATTTGTTATTATTATCTTCTCATCAGCTACCTCAAAGCATCTCTTGTCCACGAAACGGAAGAATCCATGGAATACTACAAAAAAATGGACGAAGCCTTCCTGAAACAACGTGACGTTTATAATGAAGACAAAGAAAAAGTTTACTCATCCGAACTCGCAGATTTCTACCGCCTCATGGAACGCTGCTACGGCTCACTTGAGCTTCTTTACAAGAAAAAACACTTTCTCCAAAGCAAAGAAGACGCTTTCCGCCGCAAAATGCAATTCCGCTCCTGCGATTTTTACGAACACAAAAAAATCGGCAAATGGCTCGAATACAAATTCCTTGAAATCACTTCAAATTACGGCACAAGCTTAACGCGCTGGGCCCTCACAGTCCTCGCATTCTCACTCGTGATGTCCTTGGGATACTTTCTTTTAGACCTTACGGTCGCAGAATCTCTTCGCACCATCCCCGCTACCGGCCACTGGTTCGACTACATCTATTACGCCATGATCACCCTCACCACAGTCGGTTACGGAGACATAGTCCCCATTATGTTCGCCGCAAAAGCCCTCGCCGTCACAGAGTCCTTTTTCGGCTTCCTCATGCTCGGTATTTTCATCGGCCTGATTCAGAAGAAGATCTGACATCACCCACATCCTTTCATGCCATTAAAAAAAGGAGCGACCACTCCATCGCCCCTCTTTTTCCTTAGCGCCGCTCATCCTAAAACAAGCAGCGCCATTCTGCTCAATTTTAACCTTGTAGCAGCAGCCACAAAAGTGGTTGCAAGGCTAAAAGTCCAAACAGCAAACCAATATAAACATTCTTATTTAATCTTTCAGACCTAAGTTCTGATTGAAGCGCATCCACAGCCTCATCCTTTTGCTGCATCTTTTTCTGAATTACAGTTTCAGTTTCACGGAGTGCCTCACTTTGCTCTTGATACTCTAAAAGGGGTACTGAATGCTTCAACTGTGTTTCAATTTGTCCCAATCTGTAATTTGCAGCCTCAAGTTTATTGTTATATTCGCGAATCTCTCTTCGAGATAAGTCATAAAGCTCTTCAAAAACTTTCTCTCGCTCATTGACAGGAGCAATCTCACCTTTTGCCGCAGCAGTTTCCTCCATTTTGATAGCTTCTTCAATCTTGCCTGTATCTCCGTCAATAATTGTAGTCTGTCTTTTTGAAACGCCGTCCACATGTCTGTGAGCTCTGCCGGAAACTTCCGGAGACGCACCATGCATATTTTGAAAGCGCGAAACTTTAAAATTATTCAACTCCTCTTCATTCAAAAGGATATTTCCGCCTTTTTTGCGAGCGGTTAATTTTTTCTGACGAATATGTCTGTCGATAGTGCGAGTAGACACATCCAGCAAATCAGCTGCTTCCTTGCGGCTGATCGTAAATTTCATTTGAGTGGCCATAGACGTGGATGATTAATGTCGACATTGATCTTAACATACGTTGTCCACTTTGACTAAACCTTGCTCTTGCTAGACTTTCAAAATTGATGAATTATATTCACGAAATGTTTTCTCAAATCCAAAAAATCACTAGAGCGCTCATAGTTTTAACTTTCAGCTGCTTCACAATTTTTTTTCTCGCAGTCGCTTGGTTCGGCTTTGGTGTCCACAAAGAAAATTTTCCTCAAGAACCATCAGTTGCACTTTGGATGGAACATTCTTGGTCTCGCGGCACAGAAAAAGATTTTTACGCCCTCAGAGAGCGCATCCAAGACCTCCCCGTAACAGACCTCTATTTTCACGTTGGCCCACTCGGCCCAAACGGCGAATTAGCGGATGACCTGCAAATTTTCGTCCCCGGCCTTGAAGCCCTCCCAACCGTAAACTACGCTTGGATCGGTCAACTCCACTCTGAAATTGACCTCCAAAATCCGCTCGTTCGCCAAGGTATTATCAACTCTGCATCCTGGATCCTCACCAAAGGTTTCGACGGCATACACATAGACATTGAGCCTGTCTACAACAAAGATGACGGTTTCTTCCTCCTCCTCGAAGAAATGCGCTCAGCCCTCCCCAGCGCAAAAATCTCAGTCGCAATGGACGAATGGCAACCCCACCTAATGAGCCAACTAGTCGGTTGGTTATTCAAAAAAGACATCAAAAGCTACTGGTCCACCGCTCAAGTCCGCCGCGCCAGTGCCTTCGCCGACCAACTCACCGTCATGACCTACGACACCCGCTTCCACGACCCCGCCCTCTACACTTGGTGGGTTGAACAGCAGGTAGTCGCTCTCTCAAAAATAGTCCCGGAAGACACGGAGCTTTTTATTGGAATCCCCGCTTATGAAGATGGCCAAGGAATAGACCCCCAAGCTGAAAATGTCCAAACCGGCCTCGCCGGACTCACCCGCGGCCTCTCAAATGTACGCTCAAAGCCCCAAAACGTCACCGGCGTCGCAATTTATTCGTACTGGGAAATGGACGACTCTGAATGGTCCTTAATTGAAAACCTATGAAACTCGAAATAACAAACGAGACCGCCCACAAAATCCCCGCAAGCCTCTTCACCGCTCTCCAAGTCCAGGAGGCAAATGGCACCGTAGAACTCCTCCTCACCGGAGACAACCAAATTCGCAAAATAAACTTGCAATACCGTGACCGAGACCAGCCAACAGACGTCCTGTCCTTCTCTGAAAAAGACATCCTCCCATTCGCCCAAGACTCAAAAAAACTGGGCCAAATTATAATCTCCGTCGACCGCGCCAAACAGCAAGCCAAAGACCTAAATCAAACCCTTGAAGAAGAACTCCGCTTCTTATTCGTCCACGGCCTCCTCCACCTTTTAGGCTACGACCACCAAACCCCGGCAGAAGAGAAAAAAATGCTCACCCGCGCTTACAAAATCCTGGGACGCAACTCATAAATCACACTTGACAGCGCACCCCAAAAATGGTATAAAGTACTCTTCCATAATAATTATAACTGATGTTGGAACTACTTTTACAGATTTTGCTTGTGTCCGCCAAACAGGTTGAATTACCCAAAATCGAGCCCCAACCGCAAGAGCAAAACTTCGCTTACATCCCGCAAGAAGACCTTATCTGCCCCTCAGATCAAGACTTATACTGGGTTACCGCAATCATAGACGGTGACACAATAATAGTCACAGACGACAGTAAAAATTCTTTTCAGGTTAGACTCCTTGCAGTAGACACGCCGGAAATCAACGGCCCTGACTCGTCGGCCCAATTTTACGCCCAAGAAGCCACACTTTTTACCACCGAATTCCTAAAAAACCGCATAGTCCGGCTAAGATCAGACCAAGCCAATCAAGACGAAGACCCATACGGACGAAAATTACGATACGTAGACGTTCTGCAAGCCGACGGCACTTTCCAAAACCTTAACGAAGCCCTACTCGAAAACGGCTACGCAATCTTTCCAACTCAGTTTCCCATCACAAACCCGGGATACTTCACTCAGCTTGAACAATACGCCCGCCAGAGCGAACTTGGCATCTGGTCCCAAAACGAAAGCTTCCCGCCCTTAAAGGTTTAAAATTATCTCTTTCTGCTACTCATCCTTCACCTTCTTCACCCCCACCAAAATCAAAATCAGTAGCATCACCCCGCTCACAATGAACCGGAGGTAGTCATCCATACTGTCCCAATACCTCATCACTCCAATCAAAATCGACAAAACGCCACCATACATCAGCCCATTTAGAACTGCACTCGGAATAGACAAATACAAAGAAACCACCACCAAAAGCGCTCCCAGCGCCGTCAAAACAATAAACACATTTCTGTTATAAACCTTCATCACCTCCTCATAGGTCTGACCACAGGTATAACCCGCATCGCAATAATAAGATCCAACTTCCTCCGGAGTCGCCACCGGTTTTGGCGAATAATACTGGTCATACCGCCACTGCCCACCAACCGCCTCACAAGACTCCTGAGTCTCATAACGTCCCTCCCAAAGCTGATCCGGACAATAGTCATTCCACTCGGGCATCGGATAAAAAGTCTCAATCCCCACATTAAAAAACACGTTCAAAACAATAATTATCGAAAGCGCAAGCGCCAGCTTTTTCCATTTATCAATGGTGCTTTTTGAAATTTTTGGCATGGAGGATTGGGTTAGACAAGAAAATTATACAGATTTGTAACATTTCTAGCCATCACTTGTTTTATTTATCTTACTCATAACTTTTTCTTTATGAAAAAAATCACTTCAGGTTTTCTAGCTTTGGCAATCCTTTTCACAGGAAGCGTCTATCTAGTTAGCCCAAGCACTGATGCGTCTTTTCAAGACCTGTCCGCAAATCTAAGTCCCTTAGCACCGGACGAAGACATTGTTATCGCCGGTGAAGACGGCGTTCCAATGACAACTATTCAGCTCTGCAATAGCGGAAACGACTACGAAATTGACCGTTTTACAGTTTTCACCCTGTTCGAGCAAACACCTGGCGACATGGATAATAACTATGGAGCCATCACAGTTGAGTACGAAACTCAGCAAGGAGCGGTTGCACACCACTCTACATACCCGGTTAACGGTGAAGCCCATTTTGCTGGGCTCGACATTTACGTTCCAGCCGGTCAGTGCACAAACTTGTATTTCTATGCTGATGTTAACTCAGTGTTATACGGAGCACATGCCGGAGAAACAATGATGCTTTTTCCAAGCACAAAAAACCTCCGCGCAATTGACCTTCAAACCGGACAAGTGTATGCACCAAATCTGACAAAAATTGTCCGAAATCCACAAAGAATGCACATCCAAGCAACAAAACCAACTCTTGCATTAAGCGCACTTTCACCATCCGGCCAGCAAACAGTTGGAGCTCATGATGACATTTTTGCATTCAACGTCACGGCTGACGTCGCCGGCGACGTAGAAATTGAAGAAGTCACTTTCAATCTCTCTTCTTTCTCAGACTTCAACACCGGAAACTCAGTTGTTGCTCTTCTAAAAGACTCAAACGGAACCCCAATTGCAGATGGACAAGTCACTTTTACGACTGCTTCCCAAGCAACACTAACAGTAACTCCAAGCATGCCACTTATTGTCCCAGCAGGTTCAACTGAAGCCTACACACTTGAATTGGACACAAGCCGGCTTCTAAATGACGACCAAAATGAAGACGATCCTCTAGGCGTAGACATCAACCTTGAAGGTGGATTCATCTGGAATGATGGATATGTAACTGTAGGATGGCTCGGCAATGTAGCGAACCACACCCTTTCAGGTCACACACTTCTCTACTAAAAATCCACAACTAAAAACACCTGCGGTGACCCTGCAGGTGTTTTTTTATCTAGAAAACCTCAAAAAATGGTCGGGGTTACAGGACTCGAACCTGTGGCCTCCTGGTCCCAAACCAGGCGCGCTAGCCAACTGCGCCAAACCCCGACTCGCCATAAAGGCAAGCCGGAGTATATGTCAGTTCACCCAAAAACGTCAATTCTTAAAACGTCAAACTTTCTTATCGAGAATTGCGCTTTTCAGCCCTTCGTGCTTTTCTGGCATCACGAGCAGATACAGGATCCTCAGGAGCAATAACCGGAGCAACCGGTAGAGCTGGAGCTTCAGCCCCCGCAGCGGGAGTTCCACCTGCCGCCTCAGCCGCAGTCAGTTCAGCCTCGCGTCTATCAGCCAACTGCAGCGCATGAGCGGCTTTCGTAGCTAAATTTGCATAACTGTAATTTGGATCTCTCATTTCCGGATATTTCTCCATAAATTGGATCAAATTAAGCGCCGCATCAGCAGCATCTCTGAGATTTTTTACATTCGACTTATTATAATTCACATCCATCTCCACAAATGTATTTAGCGCATCCTCTATTTGAGCGGTAGCGAGGCGATACCTTTGAATTTCAGCTTCGGAAGGATTTATTTTCACTCCCCTTCTCTCCCCGGAACGAACCGGTTTTTGGGCAGGTTTTTCAAACTCTTCCCCCGTATCACCCGTATCAATATCACCATCTTTTCTCAAATCCGGACAACCGCTACAAGCAACGCTCATAAGCGCAGCAGCTCCCAACAATGCCCCCATATATTTTCCCCTTAGCGAATTCAAAAAATTCGGTCCACCTTGAGTTTCAGCTACTACAGAAGTCAATTCACTACCGCCCTCTTGAGGCATGTTTGAAAGTGTCATAATGATATAATTTACTTTTTAAGGACACATTAAAGCATCAAAGGGCAAATAAGTCAATAGTTTTTATGCAAAGTTGGTCAAATTTTCACAAGGCTCACAATCTTAACTTTTTGCAGCCTTGTTCACGACTTCTATTTGAGAGTCCATCTCAGTAACAACTCCTAGCAAAGCCATTTTAATTTCCCTGCTCAAATCAACTTTGGGATCTTCCCTGTAAGTCTTATCCATATCTTTAATCATTTTTGCCGCCTCATTATAAGCCGCCAAAGAACCGGCAATATCAGGGTTATCACCCTTGGATTTCTCCAAAGCCACTCCAAGCTTAGAGCTTATCAACCCAATTTCCTCTCCAAGACGTTTTTGAGTTTTTCGTTCTTTTCGCTTGCCGTCATATGGTTTTAATACGCTGGTCAGTTTGCCTAACTCATCATTTAGCGTTTTATTCGCATCCGCCATAGTATCCTCAAACGACTTTTCAGAAACTTCCAAAGTTTCTCCCTGCTCTGTAATCCCCGCCGGCGTGCCAATTTCAGGTGCAGGCACAGTTTCCACCGGCGCTACAGGCGCTGCCCCTGACAAACTGTCCGAAGGCATTTTAGCCCCATCATCAACTAAAACTTCATCCACAGGAGCCGAATAATCCTGCGGAACCGCAGGTGTAACAAACTCAATATCCTCCTCTTCCGGAACCTCAAATTCAGATGGTTCAGGTTCAGGAGCACCTGGAGTTTCAGTGAGTGGCACCGTTCCGGTCACATCTTCAGCAGATGGCCTGGACACATCCGGATGGTTTTCTTCCAAATATTTGTCCATATCAATTTTGGCTGTATCCAACTCACTCTGCATTTTTCTGGCAAGTTCACCCATATAACCATTATATTTCTCAATATTTTTTACCAAACCAACATGATCAACGGGAGTAAATTCATCTGCTCCGGTTTCATCCAAATACTCTTGGGTCTTGGCATCCACATCCTTTTGCAGATCGGTATAAAGCCCCTTAATATCAGAAAATTCCTTATAAAGAGCAAAAACTTCAGCCTGCAAAGCATCTTTATCTGCCGGTTTTTCCTTAGCCCGAAATTCGTCGAACTTTTTCTCCCAATCTCTAACTTGTCCCTTAATAATCTCAA